>Ga0307374_10000065_pt1 | contig 167930 bp, 174 predicted proteins | sample OX3MG_FD_202532 | JGI IMG/M metagenome (GOLD analysis project Ga0307374, IMG submission 202532) | Soil microbial communities from Risofladan, Vaasa, Finland - OX-3 | ecosystem: Environmental > Terrestrial > Soil > Coastal area > Acid sulfate soil | place: Finland: Risofladan, Vaasa...
CTATGCCGAACGAGCAATGGGGTACGGCGTCCGCCGATGCGCCGCCGTCGTTTGCGGGCGCATCCCCGCGCTTTCCACCTGCGAGTGCGGTCACGCTCTCGTTGCCAACCGGCGTTACCGCGGTTGCCCCCGGTGCGCGCGCGACCGTGCAGCTCGCGCTCGCGAATCCGGGAACGGCGGCGGAGCGCATTGCCTGGCACGTAACGGCCCCCGATTCCCTGCGCGTACAGCCCTCGTCGGGCGCGAGCGTCGTTCGCGCCGGCGAGACCGCGACCGTTGCGCTCGTCGTCACCGCCGGCCCGCAGACCACCAGCGCGTACGAAACCGTATGCGTCGAAGCAACCGCAGCGTCCGGCGCGCTGCTGCAGCACGCCGCCGCCGTCGTGCGTGTCGGGGCGGCGAGCGCGCACGTTGCACTCGCGTTTCTCGAGAACATTTACGACAATAGCGTGACGCCCGTCGATCTTTCCACCGGAGCGCTGCTGCCCAAGATCGCGGTCGGAAGCTCGCCGCGAGACGGTGTCGTCGCTCGCAACGGGATGCTCTTCGTCGCCGACCGCGACGGCGCCACCGTGAGCGTCATCGATCCGCGAACGCGCACGGTCGTGAAGACGGTCGACGTCGGCCGCGGCCCAAGCGCACTCATGGCGGCGGCGGACGGAACGCTCTGGTTCGTGAACGCGTATGGCGGCACCGTTCAATCGATCGATCCGAGGACGCAAACGGCAAGCGCGCCGATCGCCGTCGGCGGCACGCTGCGCTCGGTGGCGATCGTCGGAACGACGCTCTACGTCACCGTGCAATCGCAAAACGAAGTCGTGCCGATCGATATGAGAACGCGCGCGCTCGGAACGCCCATTGCGGTAGGGCGAGCACCGGAGGGGATTGCGGCGATGCCCGGCGGGCGCCGCCTCTACGTCGTCGACCACGCCTCGAACGAGGTGACGCCCATCGACGTGGCGAGCGGGCGCGCGCTACCAGCGATTCGTGTTGGGGTCGCTCCGGTGAAGATCGCCATCGCGCCGGACGGGCGCACCGCGTACGTCGGAAATTACGGCGTCAACACGGTGACGCCGATCGACCTGACCCGAGATACGGCAGGCCCCCCGATCCCGGTGGGAGGGGAGCCCTACGACGTCGCGGTGAGTACGGACGGCAACACGCTTTGGGTCGTCAATCACCAAGACAACGATCTCGTGCCCGTCAGCATCGCGACGCGCCGGCCTGGAGCGCCCATCGACGACCCGAACGGTCCGCTGACCGTCGTCCTTCCGTAGCCTGTTACGGCGCGTGTGGCGTCGCGGCGAACGAGTAGATCGGTGCCGCTCCGGCGAGCGCGACGGGCGCTCCGAACTTGGCGATGTTGCGATCTTCGCTCGGCCGTTCGTTGACCGCGGAGCCGGTGATCTTTCCGTCGCGGATCGTTCCGTTCAGCTGCCAGGCTCCGTTGCGCCCGATCGTCAACCAGACGTGGTTGCCGGTGCGACCGCCGGTGATCGGAACGAAGCTCGGCAATCCGGCCGGATGGTAGTATCCAAAGACCGTGCCGTCGTTGTGGTAGGTGAGGTCCATAGTTCCCGTGACCGGGTACGCATGCGTGATCGGGTTCCAGATGGAGATGTTGTAATGCGAGGCTGTCGCCTGCGCCCGTACCGTTCCAATCGTACCCCAGCAGATCGCGACGGCGGCGAGCGCGCAAAGCGCGAGTGAGCGTCTCATAGTTCCTTCTTTCCTTATCATGGTACCCGCGGCAGGCTGGAGTCGTTCGGGATCGGGCGGCCGACGAAGCTGTAGAGGGCTCTGCCGAACGAACGGAAAGCGCGGCCTACTATCCTACCGTCGCGCTCGAGCGTTCCGGTCACGTGCAGAGGGCTGCTGCCGCCGATGTCGAGCGCGATTTTCGAGCCCGAGATCGACCCCTGCACCGGCATGACGCTACCGTCGGTCTGATGGTAGTACCCGACGAGCGTTCCGTCGGGGCGGAAGGTGAGATCCAGGGTGGCCGAGGTTGGGAAGCCACCCTGAGGGTAGCGGTAGAGCTCGGTGTAGTAGTGTCGCGTCGGGCCTTGAGCAAAGACAGGCGCCGCGGCGGCAAGCGCCAAAACGGCGAGCGCCGCGAAGGCCTTGGCCGTCCAGCGGGTGGTCATACCGGTATAATAACGCCTTTCGGCCTCTGAGCGTTACGGTTGCTGCAATCGAGAAAGCAAGAGGGCACCGCCCGCCGCGGAATTCGCGGTTCGGGCGTATGCATGCGGCGACTTTTACAAGCAAGCGCTAGCAGGCTATGCGAGAGCGTCGAAACCTGCGTACGGGCGCAGCGCCTGCGGGATCGCGACCGTGCCGTCCGCGCGCTGAAAGTTCTCCAGAATCGCTACGAGCGTTCGTCCGATTGCAAGCCCGGATCCGTTGAGCGTGTGCACGAGCTCCGGTTTGCTCTTCGCGTCGGAGCGGAAGCGAATCGCCGCGCGCCGCGCTTGAAAATCCGTGCAGTTGGAGCACGAGCTGATCTCGCGAAAGCTGCCGGCGTTCGGCAGCCACACCTCGACGTCGTAGGTCTTCGCCGCATTGAAGCCCGTCTCGCCGGAGCAGAGCGCGACGACGCGATGCGGCAGCTCGAGCTCGCGCAGCAGCGCCGCAGCGTTATCGGTCAGCGTCTCGAGCGCGTCGGAGGAGTGCTGGGGCTGCGCGAGCCAAACGAGTTCGACCTTCTCGAATTGATGCTGTCGAACGAGGCCGCGCGTGTCCTTGCCCGCGGCGCCTGCTTCTTTGCGAAAGCACGGCGTGAATGCGGCATACTTGCGCGGAAGCTCGCGCGCGTCGAGGATCTCGCCGCCGTGCAGCGCGGTGAGCGGCACCTCTGCGGTGGGGATGAGGTAGAGATCGGTGTCGGCATCGTGAAACATCGCGTCGGCGAACGTGCTCAGCTGACCCGTCGACCACATCGTCGCACGAGAGACGAGATACGGCGGAGCGATCTCTTCGTATCCGCGCTGCGCCGCTCGATCGAGAAAGAACTGCGCGAGCGCGCGCGAGAGGCGCGCACCATTGCCTTTCAAGAGCGAAAAGCGGCTGCCCGAAAGGCGGGCGGCTCGCTCGAAATCGAGAATGCCCAGCGCCTCGCCGAGCTCCCAATGCGCCTTCGGAGCAAAATCGAAGTGCGGCAGATCTCCCCACGCGCGAACGATGACGTTCGCGCTTTCGTCGTTCCCGTCTGGAACGCTCTCGTCCAGCAGATTGGGCATCTGCTCCAGGAGGGCGCGGAGCGGCGATCCTCCCGCGTCGGGCGCCAGCTCGCGTACGCGCTCCTCACTTTGCGCGATGCGGCCGGCGAGCGCATCGAGCTGCGGGCGGCGCTCCGCGGTCGCGGCTGCTTTGTCGGCAGCCATGCCGATCTCGGCGGAGAGCGCCTTGCGAGCCGCCTGCGCCGATTCGAGGCCGACGAGCGTTGAGCGGTACTCCGCATCGAGGCGCAGAATCTCGTCGACCACGGACGGATCGAGGCTGCGGCGGCGAAGCGACTGCCGCACGCGATCGGGATCGCGGCGAATGACGACGATATCGAGCATGACTAAGGGTTTCGACGCAAAGCGTTTGCTCCCGCCGCGTGAGGCGTTGGAGCGCTATTTTGCGCTCGTTGCGCTCGAGCCGTGCGGCGTCGAGTGCGTCGCGCTCGAATCGGCGCGCGGACGCGTGCTCGCGCGTCGAATCGAGGCGGACGACGATTATCCCACCGCCGCGCGCTCGGCGATGGACGGTTTCGCGATTCGGTCGCGGAGTACGCCGGGCGCACAGCGCGTGGTCGGCGACGTGCGCATCGGCGCGCAGCCGCAGCGCGGAATCGCGAACGGCGAAGCGATGAAAATTTCGACGGGTGCGATGTTGCCGGAAGGCGCCGACGCCGTGGTACCTGTGGAAAGCGTTCGCGAAAAGGGCGGTGAGGTCCACGTCGAGGAGAGGATCGCGCCGGGCGATGCGGTCGTCGCGCGCGGCGCGGACATGCGCGCGGGGGAAGCGCTGCTCGAACCGGGTCGCCGCATCGGCGGGCCCGAGCTCGCGCTGCTGGCAGCGCTCGGCGTCGTGGACGTTCCCGTCTATCGCAGACCCGTCGTCGCGGTGATCTCGAGCGGCGACGAGCTCGTCGCGCCCTCCCTGCGACCGGGCGCCGGTGAAGTGCGCGATGCGAACCGCTATGCGATCGCGGCTTCGCTCGAGGCGCTCGGCGTACAGCCGCGACAGTACCCGATCGTGCGCGACGACGAGGGCTTGCTCGAAGCAGCGCTGCGCGAAGCGCTCGACGCGTGCGATGGCGTAGTCGTCAGCGGTGGTTCGTCCGTCGGCGAACACGACTTGACGCCTCGTGCAACCGCTTCGCTCGGATCGCCGGGCGTTGTCGTGCACGGCCTGCGCGTACGTCCCGGAAAGCCGACGATGCTCGCTGCAGTTGAAAAGAAGCCCATCGTCGGCCTTCCGGGCAACCCGCTCTCCGCGCTGATGATGCTGGAGGCGGTCGCGGCTTCGATCTTCGCCGCGCTCGCAGGAGCGCCGCCGCCGTACCGTGAGGTCGACGCCGAGCTTGCATCCGCGCTCGAAGCTCCGGCGGGATGGACGTGGTACGTGCCGGTCGCGCGCGACGGCGACGTGGTGCGACCGCTTGCACTGCGCTCGTTCGCCGTGAGCCTCGCGGCGCGTGCGAGCGGATACGTCGTCGCCGGCGAGAAGCAAAGCGCTTTTCGTGCGGGCGAGCGCGTGCGGATGCGGCACTTTCTCTGCGGTGGTGCGTGATGCGCGCAACGCGCGTCGTGGAGGCTCTTCCGGCGAATACGCCGTTTATCGGGCCCGAACGGTTGATGCGCGAGAACGGCCTGCGCGAGCTCGTGCGCCTCGGCGCGAACGAAAGCGCGTTTGGACCGTCGCCCCGCGCCGTCGCGGCGATGGCGGAGCAGCTCGATCGGCTCTCGTGGTACGGCGATCCGGACTCGTACGCGCTGCGTGAGGCGCTCGCCGCGCGTCACGGCTGCGCGCTTGAGCAGACGACGGTCGCCTGCGGGATCGACGACCTGATGGGCTTGGCGGTGCGCGCCTTCGTTGAGATCGGCGGTGTCGCGGTCGCGGCGCGCGGGACGTATCCCACCTTCGCGTACCACATCGCAGGATACGGTGCGCGCTTGGAAACGACGCCCTATACGAAGGAAGGCGGCCCCGACCTCAGCGGGCTTGCGGCGCTCGCGCAACGCGTGCGCCCGTCGATCGTCTACCTGGCGAATCCGGACAATCCGAGCGGAGCATTTCTGGAGCGCCGCCTCATCGCGGAGTTCTACGAGGCGCTCCCGGACGAGACGCTGCTGCTGCTGGACGAAGCGTACGCCGACTTCGTGCCGCCCGATCGACTGCTCGAGCCGCGCTTCGAAGACCGTCTCGTACGGCTGCGCACGTTTTCGAAGGCGTACGGCCTCGCCGGCGCGCGCATCGGATACGCGCTTACGACGAGGGCCAACGCAGAGCGATTCGAGCGGATCCGCCTGCAATACGGCGTCAATCGCAACGCGCAGATCGGTGCCCTCGCGGCGCTCGAGGACGAGGCGCACCTGGCGTGGGTGGTGCGCGAGACCGCAGCCGCGCGCCGGGCGTACGAGGCGCTCGCGCACGAGCTCGGCACGACGACGATTCCCTCGCTCGCCAACTTCGTGTGCATCGACATGGGCGACGCGCAGCGAGCGATGCACGTTACGGCGGAGCTCTTACGGCGCGGGGTTTGGATCCGCAAACCAGGCGCATCGCCGCTCGACCGATACGTTCGCGTCAGCGCCGGGACGCCTCCGATGCGTCACGCGTTCGCGCAGGCGCTGCGCGGCGTGCTCGCCGAACGTGGCATGGCCGCACCGTGAGATATGCGTTCTTCTCGGACATTCACTCGAACCTCGAATCGCTCGAGCGAGCCCTCGCGCATCTCGCGCCGGACGACGTCCTCGTCTCGCTTGGCGATGTCGTTGGGTATGGCCCGAATCCGAACGAGTGCGTGGCGATCTTGCGCGCGCGTGCGCGCCATGCCGTCATGGGCAACCACGATCTCGCGGCGATAGAGAACTTCGGCATCGAGTATTTCAACGAAGCCGCGAAAGAGGCGATGATTTGGACGCAGGGCGTGCTCGACGAGCCGAGCCGCGCGTGGCTGAACGGGCTCGGATACGAGCTGCGCTTCCCGGAGTTCCTCCTCGTGCACGGCGCGCCCGTGCGCTATTTCGATTACATCCTGGAGAAGCGCAACGCAGTCGCCGCCTTCGCCGCCACCGACGCGCCGCTCATCTTCGTCGGCCACACGCACGTCGCACAGCACTGGAGCGCGGAGCGCAACGGTTCCGTCGGCCATCGGCATATGCAGCGCGGCGGCGAGCTGCAGCTCGATCCGGCGAAGCGTTACATCATCGACGTAGGGAGCGTGGGCCAACCGCGCGACTTGAATCCTAACCCATGCTTCGTTCTCTACGAACCCGAGAACGGTCGCGTCGAGTGGGTGCGTTACGGCTACCCCATCAGCACCGTGCAGAGAAAGATTCGCGCGGCCAAACTGCCCGCATATCTCGCGGATCGCCTGGACTCCGGACGGTGAGCGTCTCCGGCGTGCCGATCGACGATGGACGCTGTTTTGCCTGCGGTCCGGAGAACCCGTCGGGCTTGCACCTGCAGTTCGAGAATCTCGGCGAGGACGGCGTGCGCGCGCGGACCGCTCTTGCGCCGCAATTTCAAGGCTGGCGCGGCATCGCGCACGGCGGCATCGCGATCTCGCTGCTCGACGAAGCGATGGCCCATGCGGCGGGCTATGCGGGCTACCGCGGCGTCACGGCATCGATGAGCGTGCGCTTTCGCAAGCCGGTTCCGCTGGGCGCGCCGCTCGTCGTCCGCGGGCGCGTGACGTGGAAGCGCGGCAACGTGCTCGGCATCGAAGCCGACGTGCGCGACGCATCGGGTGCGCTGCTCCTGCGCGGCGAAGGGCACTTCGTCTCGCGCGGCTCGGTCGGCGATGCAGTCGATCGCCGAAACCCGGGAGCATAGCGATGGCGAAGATGCGGCAGCAGCGCGAAAAGGCGGCGGAGGCGCAGCGCCCTCATCGCTCTCCGACGCTCGAGAACCGGCGCGCGCGCTTCGAGTACGAGATCCTGGAGTCGCTCGAAGCCGGCATCGCGCTCTCCGGCACGGAGGTGAAAGCGATCCGCGCGGGCGGCGCGTCGATCGGCGAAGCGTACGCGCGCTTTCGCAACGGCGAAGCGTGGCTCGTCGGCATGCACGTCCCGCCGTACAAGCAGGGAAGCTTTTCGAATCTCGATCCGGGTCGCGCGCGCAAGTTGCTCCTGCATCGCGAGCAGATCGCGCTCCTACGCTCGCGCGTGCAAGAGAAGGGCCTCACCGTCGTTCCGCTGCGTCTGTACTTCACGCGCGGCATGGCGAAGGTGCAGCTCGGTCTCGCGCGCGGAAAGAAGCTCTGGGACAAGCGTGCGAGCATCGCAAAACGCGACGTCGAGCGCGAGATCGCCCGGCACGGCAGATAAGCCGTGGTGCTCTCGCTAGTCTTGCGGCACGCGCTATGAGGGGAGCTCATCCGGAACGGGCGATGGAGCAGCACGTGCTGCGCGGCGACGTTCTGCGCACGGGGGAGCGCCTCGTCGTCGCGTGCAGCGGCGGCCCGGATTCCGTCGCGCTCGCCGCCGTGCTCGCGGCGATCGCGCCGCATCTCGAGCTGCAGCTTTCGATCGCACACGTCAACCATGGAGTTCGCACGTCGGCGTGGCAGGACGAGTGCGTCGCGATGCGGGTCGCGGCGAGCCTCGGGCTTGCTTTGGACGTTGCCGCGCCGAAGCCGGAGGGTCACGACGAGGCGATGCTGCGAACGGTGCGGTACGAATCGCTCGTCGAGATCGCACGCCGGCGCGGCGCGAGTGCCGTTGCGACGGCGCACCACGCGGAAGATCAGACCGAGACCGTGCTGCTCGCGCTCTTTCGCGGGAGCGGACCGGACGGGCTCGGCGGCATGACGGCGCGGCGCGAGCTGGTACCGGGCGTCGCGCTGGTTCGCCCGCTGCTGCGAATCGCGGCCGAGGATTTGCGGTACTACTGCCATGTGAGCGGCTTGCCGTACGCGATCGATCCGACGAACGAAGACGCGGCCATGCGCCGCAACGCGGTACGAGAGGCGCTCGCTTCGCTGCGCCCGGCCTTTCCGGGACTCGACGAAGCGGTCGCGCGAGCGGCCGAGCTGGTCGCAAGCGAGCGAGCTGGGACGGATCGGGCAGTGCTGCGCCGGCGCGTCCGCGACCTCTTGCGAGATGAGGCGAGCCTCTCCGACGTGGACTTCGCCCACGTGGAGGCGGCCGCGCGGACGATGGAATTGGGCGGGAGCGGCCGATTCCATATGAAGAAGGGCGTCACCCTACGAATCGAGACGGGGCGGCGGAACGAACCATAAATGAAGATTGGGCAAAGCTATGACGGCACGATCGAGCAGCAGATATACTCGGCAGAGGAGATCGCTGCGGCAATCGGGCGGCTCGCCGTCCGGATTGCCGGCGATTTTACCGGGCAACCACTGCTCTTGCTCGGGGTGTTGAAGGGGGCGCTCTACGTCGTCACCGACCTGGCCCGAGCGATCGCGCTGGTCCCGGACGGCCCGAGCGAGATCATCGTGGATTACATCTGTGTCTCCAGCTACGGCAACGCCACCCGCACGAGCGGCGAGGTGCGACTTCTCAAGGACACCACGGAAACGGTAACCGGTAGGAACGTCGTCATCGTTGAAGACATCGTGGACAACGGTCTTACCTTGGAGTATCTGAGCGCGCTCTTGGCGGAGCGCAAGCCGGCGCGGCTCGCCTCCTGCGTGCTTTTCGACAAGCCGTATCATCGCAGGGTCGACGTCGCGCTCGATTACGTGGGCCTGCGCTGTCCGGACGAGTTCGTCGTAGGTTACGGCTTGGACTATCAGGAACTCTTCCGGAACCTTCCATATCTCGCGCAGCTAAAGCCCTGGGTTTTTCGTTCTGAGTAATTGTAAGTGAGCAAGCATCTTCGTTCGGTCCTCCTCATCATCGCGGTCTTCGTCCTCGTCTTCGTCGTGGTCTCGCACCTCGTCGCGACCCAGGACGATAGCGCGCACCTGGACTACGGTGCCTTCTACCAGCGATTGGAGGGTGGGCAGGTACGGTCGTTCCACGCGGTAGGAACGCAGGCGAGCGGCACGCTCGCAAACGGCACGAAGTACGTCGTTTCGATTCCGAACACGGACAGCGCGTTCGTGCAAGACGTCATGCGCCACGTGAAAAGCGGCGTCGTCAGCTTTGAGCAACCGTCGAATACGGGCATCTTTACGTTGCTCGAGGGTCTTGCACCGATCTTGTTGATGGCCTTGCTCTTCCTCTTCCTGTTCCGCCAAGCGCAAAGCGGCGGGAGCCAAGCGCTGTCGTTTGGACGGTCGCGCGCAAAGATGCTCTCGGAGAACCGGCCCAAGGTTACCTTTGCCGACGTCGCAGGCGTCGACGAGGCGAAGGAAGAGCTGGCGGAGATCGTCGACTTCCTCAAATATCCGAAGAAGTATCAGGCCCTCGGCGCGCGGATTCCGAAGGGCGTGCTCCTCCTCGGGCCGCCCGGATCGGGTAAGACGTTGCTCGCGCGCGCGATCGCCGGCGAGGCGGGCGTGCCGTTTCTTTCGATCTCCGGCTCCGACTTCGTCGAGATGTTCGTCGGCGTCGGCGCCTCGCGCGTTCGCGACCTTTTCGATCAGGCGAAGAAGTCGGCTCCTTGCATCATCTTCATCGACGAGATCGACGCGGTCGGGCGCCAGCGCGGCGCCGGGCTCGGCGGCGGTCACGACGAGCGCGAGCAGACGCTCAACCAGCTGCTCGTCGAGATGGACGGCTTCGACCAGAATACCGGCGTCATCCTGATTGCCGCGACGAACCGCCCGGACGTGCTCGACCCCGCGCTGCTTCGCCCCGGCCGCTTCGACCGCCAAATCGTCGTCGATCGCGCCGACATCAGAGGCCGTCAGAAAATCCTCGAAGTGCATGCGCGCAACAAGCCGCTCGCGAAAGCCGTCGAGCTCGAGACGCTCGCGCGCCGCACGCCCGGTTTCTCCGGCGCCGATCTCGAGAACCTCTTGAACGAAGCGGCGCTGCTCGCGGCGCGCCGCAACAAGAACGTCATCGAGATGAACGATTGCGACGAAGCGATCGATCGCGTCATGATCGGTCCGGAGCGCAGGTCTGTCGTGATGTCGCAGAAAGAGAAGGAGATCACCGCGTACCACGAATCCGGACATGCGCTGATCGGCGGGCTCATCGACAAGTCCGACCCCGTGCACAAGGTGACGATCATTCCTCGTGGTATGGCGCTCGGCATCACGTGGTCGCTCCCCGAAGACGACCGGCACAGCCGCACGAGAGACGAGCTGCTCGCGCAGATCACGATGTCGCTGGGCGGCCGTTTGGCGGAAGAGATTAAGTTCGGCGACGTCACGACGGGCGCGTCGAATGACTTCGAAAAGGCGACGGAACTCGCGCGAGCGATGGTCACGCAGTACGGCATGAGCGAGCTCGGCCCGATTCAGTACGGTCGTGGAAACCGGCAGGTCTTTCTCGGACGCGATTTCGGTGAAGAGCGCAACTACTCGGAGGAGGTCGCCTCGAAGATCGACGGCGAGGTGCGCCGCATCATCGAGAGCTGCTTCGCGCACGGCCGCCAGATCCTCACGGACAATTGGACGAAGGTGGAGCGCATGGTAGAATCGCTGCTCGAATACGAGACGGTCGACGCCGAAGAAGTGCGCGCGATCCTCACCGATGCTCCCTACGATCGGAGCGCGGCGGAGAGCCGCCCGCCGGCGCCGCCCGCTCCGGAGAAGGCGGCCGATGAACCGAAGCGACCCGATCAGCAGCGTCTCAAGCCGAAGATCAGGCCGGAGCCGGCATGAAGGTCGCACGCGCATCCACCTTGGCGCTCCTTGTGAGCGCCCTTCTTGTTGCGCCCGGCATCGCCGAGCCGTCCGTTCAGAGCGGAACGCTGCCGCACGGCGCGACGTACCTGATCGCTCCCGACGCCGCATCCCCGACCGCAGCAATCGACCTTTGGTTCCGCGCGCCGGACGACGGGTACGCTTCGTCCGTTCCGGGGCTGGCGCGCGTCGCCACGACCGCCGCAGCTGCCGCAAAACTCGTGAGCGGCAGATCGCTCGCGGAGAGCGTCGCCCATGAGGGCGGACGCCTCACGATCGAGGTCTTTCCGGACATCATCGGGGTCGGCGTCGTCGTGCCGGCTGAGGCCGCGCGCCGGATGCTTGCCTCTTTGTCTGCAGCGTACTTCGCGCCGTCTATCGACGAAACGGCGTTGCACGCCGCGCAGAGCGACACGACGATCCTCGCGGTGCAGCAGCAGTACGAGCCGGACCTGCTCGCTCACGACCTGCTCTTTGCGCGGCTCTTCACGTCGGGTCCGGCGCACGAGCCGCCGATTCCATTCTCCGCCGTCGACGTGTCGCACGTCACGTTAGACGACGTCACCTCTTTTGTGCATCGTGCGTTTCGCGCGGGCAATGCGTTCGTGAGCCTCGCCGGCGCCGTGGATCCCGCGATGTTGAGTGCCGTGACCGAGGGCAACGGCACGTCTCCGGCAGACGCGCCTATCTATAGCGCACCGGCGCGACCGGTGCCGCAACCCCTTGCGCAGCGGGGGGCGCTACCGGCGATCGGCCTTGCATGGACCGGGCCGCCGATCTCGGACGAGCGCGCCGCGACGGCGCTAGATTTCGTGGCGGATTACCTGTTTCGCCCGGGAACCGGAACGTTCGCGCGTCAGCTCGAGGACGGCAGCGCGCGCGTAGCGCTGAGCGGACAGTTCATCACGCTGCACGATCCCGGCGTCATGCTCGTCACCGTGGACGGCAGCGACGATGCAGGGCTGCAAAGCCGGATCGCAGACGCCGTGAACGCGATGCAGAGGCCGCTGTCCGCGGCGGCATTTGCGGCAGCACGCGAAGCATTTCTCTACCACCTCGGCAGCGATACGCAGACCGCCTCCGCGCAGGCCGACAACCTGGGTTGGTATGCAGCCGAAGGCGCTGCGTCGTATGCGCCCGGAGGCGCAGGGTACACGGGTTTCGCACGTTCGCTCGATCCGGACTACGTCGCAGCAATGGTACGCCGGTATTTGAAGAACCCGGCGATCGTACGCATTACTCCATCCGCTCCGCCGAAAGGCAGCTCGTCGTGAGACGTCTCCTCGTGCTGTTCGCCACGCTTGCCGCCACGTCGCTGCCCGCGCTCGCGACGACTCCGATCTCCGTCACGCACGAGAGCGGCGTCACCGTGGTGACGCAGGCCGACCCAAGTGCCTCGCTCGTCGGCGTCGAGCTCGCGATACCGGCTGGGCTCAATCGCCAGCAGCTGTCGCAGAGCGGGCTCGCGGCACTTACCGCCGAGTCGATCCTGCGTACGCAGGTAAGCGGCGTTCCGCTCGACGAGGCGATCGAGGCGCGCGGAGGATCCGCGCGCTACACCGTCGAGCCAACCGGCGTACGTTTCTACGTCGAAGCGCTTGCGGTCGACGCACCGGCCGTCTTCGACGCGTTCGCGACCGCGCTCTCCGCACCCGATTTCTCCGGGGCAACGGTGACGGCGGCACGCGACGCCTTGATTCGCCGCGTCGAGAGCGAACAGCAGGAGCCTCTCGCCGTTGGGGTCGAGATGCTCGATCTCGCGCAAGCTGGCGGCAACAATACCGGAATGCCGATGTTCGGTACGCCGGGATCGCTCGTGCAGCTCGCTCCTGCGAACGTGAGCGCATTCTATCGCGCGTTCTACCGGCGCGGCGGCGCCTCGATCAGCGCGGCCGGTCGCGTCGACGCTCTAGGCGCGCGGACCATCGCGCGGCTCGTCGCGGTTCTGCCGCAGGGCGCGACGCCGGTTGTGAAGACGCGCGTCCAGGGGCTGACCAGCTCTCATCGCGAGCTCGTCGCGCGCCGCGACGTGAACGCCCCTTGGCTCGTCGTGCAGTATGCGGCCCCGTCGGTAACGAGCACCGATTACGGACCGATGCTCGTGCTCGCGGCGTTCCTCCGCCGCACGCTCGGCGACATCGCCGAGGTCCCAGGGACGATTTCGCCGACGGCGGCATCCGGCGCGGTGGGTGCCCTCTACAACTACGATTCCTCTCAATCCTCGCTCGTGCTCTACGTCGACGGGAGCATCGGCGAGCCGAATCACACCTTCAGCACCGCGCTTTCGGTCGTGAACATCCTGAGTGCGACGAGGCTCGAAGGATCGATCGAGCAGTTCAAGCGCATCGCGGCGGGCGACTTCACCATCGGCGCGTCGACGCTCGAAGCGCGCGCGCGGCTCGGCGGAATCTTTGCGCGCCGGACGGGCTCGGCCGATTATCTCGACGCGACCCTACGTGCGATCTCGGCAACGACGCCTGCGGATCTGCAGCGTGTCGCGCGGCGTTATCTCGGGCGGCCCACGATCGCGCTGGTCCTGCCGCGCTCCGGTTAGACTGCGCCTCGCACTCGTCCACGATTACCTGAACCAGCGCGGCGGCGCTGAGCGCGTCTTCGCGCACATCGCGCGCGCGTGGCCCGATGCGCCGGTGTACACGGCGCTGTACGACGAGCGTGCGTGCGGCGATCTCGTGCCGCGAGCGCGCGTCCGTGTCTCGGCGCTCTCGCGCGTTCCCGGAGCGAATCGGTTCTTTCGCTACATGGCGCCGCTCTATCCGCGCGTTTTCGAGCGATTCGATCTGGGCGCGTTTGACACGATCGTCAGCTCGACCACGGCGTGGGCAAAAGGCGTGATCGTTCCGCCGGGGGCCGTGCACGTCTGCTACGTCAATGCCGTCAGCAGGTTCGCGTTCGCCTACGATGCGTATGTAGGCGCGTTCGGCATGCGGCGGATTGCGCGTCCCGCGATCCAGCGACTCGTTGCATGGGACGAGCGCGCCGCGCTCCGGCCCACGGTGCTAGTTGCAAACTCCCGCAACGTCGCCGGTCGCATACGCGAACACTACGGCCGCGAGGCGCTGGTTCTGCACTGTCCGGTCGATGTCGAGCGCTTCACCCCGGGCCGCGGAAGCGGCGAGTACTTCATGATTGCCTCGCGCCTGCTGCCCTACAAGCGTATCGATCGGGCGATCCGCGCCGCGCAGCTCGCACGCGTGCCACTGCTCGTCGCCGGTTCCGGCCCGGCCGAACGTGCGCTCCGGCAGCTCGCGCGCGGGACGACGACGACGATGCTCGGCTACGTCGACGACGTTGCGCTCAATGCGCTGCTCGGCGAAGCGCGTGCTGCGGTTCTCCCCGGCGACGAAGACTTCGGCTTGGTGCCGCTCGAGGCAGCGGCTGCCGGGCGTCCGACGATTGCATTGCGAGCCGGGGGTGCGCTCGAGACCGTCGTCGAGGGCGAGACCGGCGTGTTTTTCGATGAGCCATCCGCCGAGTCTCTCGCCGCCGTCCTGCGCGAATTCGATGCGTCGCGCTTCGACGCGCAACGTTTGCGCGCGCATGCGGAGCGATTCTCGCCTGAAGGGTTCGTCGCTCGGCTGCGCGAGATTGTGGGGAATGCACGCGCGCGAGCTTAGTCGAGCCTCGACCGGGCCCACACGGGATTGGTGGCTGATCGGAGCGGCCGCAACCTTCGCGATCGTTTACCTTGCGTTGGATCTCAACAGGCTCTATGCGCTGCGGTATGGTGCGGATCTCGGCACGTATCTGCAGACGCTCGTGAACCTACAGCATGGCTCGTCGTGGAACTACGGAGAGTGGCGTCCACACCTGCAGGTGCACGACGCATGGAGCCTCTGGATGCTGGTGCCGTTCGTGTGGCTCTTTCCCTCGGCAGAGATGCTGCTCATGATCCAAGTCGTCGCGATTGCGGCGGCGGCGATCGTGCTCGCTGCGTTCGCGCGCGAGATCGGCGTGAGCCGGCACGTCGCGACGTTGCTCGGCATCGCCTTTCTCTTGACTCCGTCGGCGCAAGGGCTCGTCTACGATAACTTCTCCGAAAACGTCTTCGTCCCGCTGCTTGCGTTTGCGGGTGCGCTCTTCGCCATACGCAGGGCGCTGCTGCCGACGCTCGCCGTCGCGCAGCTTCTGCTCGGCTTGAAGGAGGACGAGATTCTTTTCGTCGCATGGTTCGGTGCTGCGTGCGCGCTCTTTTGGGACCGGCGCATGGGGATCGCGCTCGTCGCGCTTGCAGCGCTGAATGCGGCAGGATTCGCTCTCTATGAAACGCTGCACCACGTGCGCCCACACGATCCGGGGTATGTCCTCGTTCCGCACGATTCGCTCGGCGTCGCGTGGCTGCTGCTCTTCCTCGCCATTCCGTTTGCGTTTGCGCCGCTCGTGGTCGGATGGAAGCGTCTGCTCCTGGGGGCACCGCTCGTCGCGGAGATCCTCTTCATGGCGCCGTGGACGTATGAACCGAGTCGCATCGGATCGCACTATACGGGGCCGCTCCTCGCCGCGAGCGCCCTTGCCGCGGCTTTCGGCGTGGCGCGGCGGCCGCAACTCGGTCGGTGGATGGTGCCGCTCGGGATCGTCGCGACGCTCTTCTTCAACGACACGGTGCTGCACGCGGGACGCTGGCCGTATCTCGTCGACTGGAACGCGTACGCGCGCGCGGTCGCGGTGCGGCAAGACGGCAGCGTCCACGTGATCCCGCGCGACCAGGAGGGCGTCTGGGCGGTTGCCGCCTCCAATCGGAAGGTTCGGCTCGAGCAGCTGCCGCGGCCCGGCGCAGTCTTCTGCCCAGCATACAATACCGACGCGCGTCTGTTTTTTGCCGGGCTCGCGCACCCGCCACCGCGCTTGTGCGGAGGCGTCGTCGTTCCTTTGAACGCGCCGACGCCGAAACCGTACTCTTGAAACGCTTTCGCGTTCGGGGCATGCGGGAGGATCGCGGACGTTTTGCCGCGCTTCACGGCGAGCGCGTCTTCGTCTACTGGCCGCACGGTTTGGGCGACTGGGCGCACGTCGCAGCGATCCTTCCGTTGCTCGAGCCCTCGAACGCATACGCGATCGCACGCTTCGGCGACGACTACGCGTGCCTTCTCGACGGCGATGCGTACGTTCGCGTTCTGCACAGCGGCTCGCGCGCGCTCGGCGACGGCTCCGCGTTAGGAGCCCGTCATCTCGGCCTTCAGCAGCGTCGCCTCAACGGCGCGATGCGGGAGCTCGTCGTTCCGGAGCCGCTCGCGGAGCAGCTTGCAGCCTTCGACCCCACGGTCGTGCTCTGGACCGACTATCCCGAAACCGAAGGGCGAACCGCATTTCCCTTTCACACGAAAGCGCGCAACGCGGCGCGTCTGCTGGTAGCGCGCGAGCGGCTTACCGCGTTCGACTTGACGAAGCCGCTGCCGACGACGGTGGATGCCGGCGTCGATCGAGCCCTGCAGCGCGCCGTGGACGAACGATTGAATGCGTTCGCGCCGCCCGGTACGCGGCGATACGTGCTCTCGATTGCCGGATTCAGCGCGGAGCGCAAGAACTGGGATGCAGCTCAGGCGCGCCGGTTCGTGCATCTGCTGCAACGTGACGATGCGCGGGCCCGAGCGGTCGTCATGGGCGACGCTGCTCTCGGTGACAAACGGCGCTGGCCCGGGCGGGAGATCGTCGCGGGCTACCACGAGCTCTTCGGCGATCTCGATGCGCCCTTCGCGCGTGCGTATCTCGCGCTGCTCGCACGGGCCGATGGCGTCGTGGCCGTTCCAGCAGGTCCGTTTCACGTGGCGATGATTTGCCGCGGCATTCCGATCGTCGGATTGTGGGCGGCGCACCTCCCGGAATGGTACGACGAGCCGAATCCCGATGCGATGCATCTCGTCGGCAGCTACGTCGGCGATCGCCACTTCGACAGGCGCCCAGCAACGACGACGTTACCGCCGGCATGGCACCGGAAGACGATGCTGGATTCGCGCGTGATTCCCGCAGAGGCGGTCGTCGCCGCGCTCAAGCTCTCTTAGCCGCCGGCAAGCTTCGGATAGAAGTAGAGCACTGCGGTGCTCACGGCGTTGAAGAGTCCGTGTGAGATCATTGAAGCGTACGCATTGCGCGAGCGATAGTAGACCCAGCAGAGCACCATGCCGCCGAGCGCGAGCAAGACTCCGCTGACGGGATCGGCGCCGCCGCCGGCGACGTGTGCCGCGCCGAAAAGCGCTCCGCTGACGATCGCGCCGAGCCAGAAGCCGCCGTAACGCATTCCGAGATTGAAGAGGAAGATGCGGAAGATCGTCTCCTCGGCGATCGGCTGCAGCACGACGGCGAATGCAACGAAGAAGGCGACGCTTCCGAGATTGTGCCGGAGGTTCTCGAATATGCGCTCCACCAACTGCGGGTGGACTGCGTGGGTGAACGTGTCGAGGAGGCTGGAACCCACGTCGGCGATGAGGATCATGCACGCCGCGCCGGCGATGGCATAGAGGAGCGCGCTTCCATCGACAGGGCGAAATCCCAGTTGTCGCAGCGAGAGGCGCGTCAGGCGCGGCATCGAGGCGACGATCAGCGCAACGACGAGCGCTTCCGCGAGAAGCTGTGCCACGGAGGATGCAACGAAGACCGACGACGTCGTGGTTGCCGGGTTGCGCGTCGCGGCTTGCAGATCCATACCGTGGTGCGCCGCAATGAGCCAGAGGCCAGCGCCGAAACCTACAACGACGAGCGCGACGAGAAAGACGCCGACGACGAGAAGGATGAAACCGAGCGTCCAGCCCGGTGAGAAGCTACCGTTCGGCCAGCGCGTCGGCCAGTTTGGCGAAGTCTCCGAGATCGAGTCGTTCTCCACGTTGCTCCAATGGGATTCCGGCGTCGGCTACAGCTCGTTCTACCCGCCGCCGGTCCAGCCCGAGCGCCAGGACCAAGCTGTTGACGAGCGTCTTGCGGCGGTACGCGAACGCGGCGCGCACGACCTCCCGGAAACGACGGACGTCGCGCGGCCGTACCGCCGGTTCGCGACGGCGTATCAACTGCACGACGGCCGACTCGATCTTCGGCTGCGGAAAGAACGCGCGTGGCTTCAACGTGAACGCACGACGAACCGTCATCGCGTACTGAACGGCAACCGAGAGACTACCGTACGCTGCGGTGCCCGGTGCTGCCGCGAATCGATCGCCGACGTCGCGCTGCACCATCACGGTCATCGACTGCGGTCCGGCCTCCATCTCGACGAGACGCGTGACGAGCGGCGTCGCGATGTTGTACGGGAGATTGCCGGCGACGTGCCACGCGCCATTCCCCGCGAAGGCCGCGTAATCGAACGCCATGGCGTCGGCGCAGAGAATCACAGCGTCGCCGATATCTTCCCGCTGTTGGAGAATCGCGACGAGGTCGCCATCTATTTCGAGCGCGGTAACGCGTGCGGCGGAGGCGACCAGTGCCGCCGTGAGCGTTCCGGTGCCGGCGCCGATCTCCAACACTGGCACGCTCGGCGCGACGGCAAGCGCCGCGATGCGGTGCGCGGCGGAGAGATCGACGAGAAAGTGCTGCCCTAGGCGCTTCTTCGGGCGCAAGCCGTGCGCTGCGAGCAGCGCACGCGGATGCGTGCGCGCAGAGCCGGTTACTTCAATGTGTAGACGGTGACCTCACGGCGGCCGAAGCGTATCGCGTCTGCGTAGGACGCGAAGCCGAGGTCGACGCGGTCGCCGCGAATTGCGCCGCCGGTATCGCCTGCGAGCGCGAAACCGTAGCCCGGAATGTAGAGCCGCGAGCCGAGCGGGATGACGCGCGGATCGACGGCGACGATACCCGGCCCAGCCGGGCGTCCCGTGGCGGTAATGCCGCTGCAACCATAGCAGTGCGGCGTGTACGCGGTGGCGACCATGCGAACCTTGCTGCTTGCGACGAAACCGAACCGAGCGACGGCCGTGCGGCTGAAATCGCCGTATGCGCCGTACCGCCCGAGCCCGTCGTCGATGACGCGCGGCTGCGGTGCCCTTTCGAGATAACTCGTCACGCGCCGCCGAATGGGACCGCCGTCGCGGCGCGTGAACCGCGTCACGGCGACGCGAACCCCATCGCGACCGCGGGAGACGACGTGCGCGTGTCCGGCGCGATCCGAGAGATCGAGCCGATAGAGCGTTCCGTAGGCGATGCGATGTTCGACGCGGCGCTCCCATCGAACGACGTGAACGACGCGCACGATTCCTTGGCGCGGAAGGGCGGCGTCGAGCCCGGGCGTGACGACGTCGTCGGCGCCGAGTGAGATTTGCTGCTCGTCGAGCAGATCCGCAACCGTTTGCGCGGACGAGACGACATGGCGCGCGCGGTGCGCGAACAGGATGGTGACGGGAACCGCCGAGCGATAGACGACGGTGAGCTCGTCAGAGAGAGGGACCTCGGGCGCGGGATAGACGTAGTCGTCGGGCCGCGGCTCGATGCCGCGCTGCGCGAGCAAGGAGGCCACGGTCGGCGCGGTCGTCGTCACGACGCGCGTGCTGCCGTCGATCTGCAGGGTCACGACGTGCGTGGCCGGCGAAGACGCGAGGGCCGCCACCGGGGAGATGACGAGGCTGCCCGCGCCGAAGCCCAGGGCGACGACGGCTGCGGCAAGCACGAGGCTCGGCCGAAGCCTGTTGCGTCGAATCACGCAGCTGATTCCTTCCAGTCCCAGCCTCCGGGCAAGGTCCCGCACATACCCGGAAAAGGGCAAGACGTTACCGCTGAGGCCGTATCGGTTGGGTGTGGGCAACAGAGGCTCGCGACGGTCGCGACCGGTCGCTGGAGGCTCTAGCGACCCCAAGAATGCGTACACTCCTGGGGAGAGGCCCGATGTCCGGGGCACTATAGCACGGGTTCTCGCTGGAAGGACTATGCCAAAAGTCGCTTATTGGAAGGAAAGTCCTACCTTTGCTGAGATGGGCGGGACCCGCGTGCGGTCGGCGGAAAAGGCGTCGAGATGCGCGTCGGGTTCTTCACGGAGGTCGATCGGCCGGTGGTAAACGGCGTCGTGGCCTCGGTTGAGGGTCTAGCTCGTGGTCTGCGCTCCCGAGGCCATGAAGTCTACTGCTTCGCGCCGCGGATGCCGGGCGGCGACGAGGACTCCGAGGTCTTCTTCCGGATGCCCTCGCTGCCGCTGCCGACGCGTACGCCCTACCGGCTGACCGTGCCGCTCGTGGGACGGCGCAGCGTGCGCAGCGTGATCAAGCGGCTCCATCTCGTGCACGTGCATTCGCCGTTCGTGACGGGATGGATGGGATTACGATACGCGCGTCGCTACGGCATGCCCATCGTGTACACGTATCACACGCAGCTGGAGGCGTACACGCACTACGTACCGTTCGATCCGTCCGCAACGCGTTTTGCGACCGAGACGCTCACGCGCACCTTCGGAAACTCCGTCGACGCAGTCGTCGTTCCAACCGATGCAATGCGCAAACGCCTTCGGTCGCTCGGCGTGACGACCCGTATCGCCGTCGTGCCCAGCGGCATCGACGTCGCACATTTCGCGTCCGGACGGCGCGACGAGGCGCTGCGCGCGTCGCTCGGCGCGGCGGACGGTTGTCTCTTGCTCTTCGTCGGACGCTTGGCAAAGGAGAAGAGCCTCGACGTTCTCTTGCGCGGGCTGGCGATCGCGCGTCGCGACGACGTGCATCTTGCGATCGCCGGCGACGGCCCGGCCGCGGACGAGCTGCGCGAGCTCGCTCGGGAACTCGGCCTAACGGCGCGCGTCCGCTTCATGGGAGAAGTGCAGCGCGAGCGGCTACCGGATCTCTACGCGAGCAGCGATGCGTTCGTTTTCCCCAGCACGAGCGAGACCCAGGGCTTGGTGTTGGCCGAAGCGCTCGCGGCTGGTCTCCCGGTCATCGCGGCCGACGCTCCGCAGAACCGGGACGTCCTCGACTCGGGGGCGGAGCTCGTCCCGCCAACGGCCGCCGCCTTCGCAGCAAGCATCGAACGTGCCGTGCCCGCCACAGAAGAGCGACGAGCGGCGGCGCGCGCTGCCGGCGCCCGCTTCTCGCTAGAGACGCAGATCGAGCGAATATTGGATCTCTACAACAGCCTGTCTCCGCCGCTGCGCTTCCCCAGCACCGCGTAGGCGGCCAAAGAAGCTTGACACGAACATATGTTCGGTATAAGCTTGAAGCGGAGAACGAGATGGAGAGAGTGCGTAAAAGGGCTAGCCGGATCGGTTACGCCGTCGGCGGCGATGGCCGGGGCGTGGTCTACGCTCGGATGGGGGATGGGCACGGGCAGGTGCTCCGGGCGCCCTTCCGCCTCGAGCAACGCGCTGTGAGCGGCCGGGAAGCCGGCTTCGCGGCGCTCTGCGCGATCGTTCCGTCCTTGCGCAAGCACGCATCCGAGCTCGATCTCATTCTCGACGATGCTGAGTTGGTTGCCGATCTGACGCTGCACCGCGAGCTTCCGGTCGATCTCATGCTCCCGTACGTTCGGGCTCGATGCGCGCTCAACGCATTCAAAGCGGTTCGTTTGCGCGCCAGCACCGCGCCGAACGATCTGGCAGCACGCGCCCTTGCAGAGGTCTCGATGCGGATCGCCGCGTAGAGCGGCGCACGCTGCCCTACACGCCCATCGCGCCGAACGACCTTCCCGTCGAAACGACGGCGCTTGCGCGCGCGCTCATCGGATACGTTCTCGCGCATGACACGCCGCAGGGCCTCGTGGCCGGACGCATCGTGGAAACCGAGGCATATCCGCCCGGCGACCTCGCGGCGCACCATTACGGCGGCAGGACGCAGCGCAACGCGTCGCTCTTTCTGCCGGCGCACCACGCGTACGTCTATTATATCTACGGCTCGTCGTTCTGCTTCAACCTCTCGAGTGAGGACGGCGGCGTCGGAGGCGGCGTTCTCGTGCGAGCGCTCGAGCCGCTCCTCGGCGCCGAGCTCATGTGCGCGCGCCGCGGATCCGTCGCCGCTCGCGATCTGTGCCGCGGCCCGGGTCGTTTATGCCGCGCGCTTGGGATCGATCGCCGATTCGACGGGATCGCCCTCTTCGGCGAAGCGCCGCTCTGGCTAGCGTCGCCGGATCGGGCGAGGCGCAGCGTTGGCACGTCACGCCGCATCGGCGTAAGCCGCGCCTCAACGCGCTTGCTCCGGTTCTACGAACGGGGAAATCGTTTCGTCAGCGGGCCGCGTTCGCTCTCGCCCGCTTGAATCGGTACGCGAGGCGTGGTATAGTGTGGTCGCGCTCCCTGCCCACGTCGCCGACAACGCATCACTCGATGCGCATCGTCGTTGCACCGATGCGGGCTACTATCGGAGAATCCTGACACTTTGGAACAACGCAACGATAACAATCGCCCGCAAGGTGGCGGAGGTCGCCGTCACCGCTCGCGCCGGCGTCACTTTGGCGGTCAGCCACAGCAGTTCCGCGAGCCGTTTCCACAACCCGAGATGCCGCCGATGCTCACCTCGGCGCAACTGGAAGAGAAGACGAAGAGCGATCTCGTCGAGGTCGCGAAAGAGTTTAACGTCGAGGTGCTCGCGCCGGCCAAGATCAAGAAGGACGAGCTGATAGCGCAGATCCTTGCCGCGCAAGCGGCGCGATCGGGGATCGAAGCCGCAAGCGGAATCCTCGACGTCCTTTCCGAGGGATACGGCTTTCTGCGGCGCGCGGGCTACGTCGTCGGCAACGAGGATATCTACGTCAGCCAGACGCAGGTCCGTCGTTACGAGCTGCGGCGCGGCGACATGATCGAGGGACAGGCGCGTCGTCCCAAGGAGGGCGAGAAGTACTTCGGGTTGGTGCGCGTCGACATCGTCAACGGCACGGATCCGGAGCAGATGCGCGGGCGCAGGCTTTTCGAAAAAGGGACGCCGATCTACCCGAACGAGCACTACCATCTCGAGGTGCGCTCGACGCAGCTCTCAACGCGCATCATCGATCTCTTCTGTCCGATCGGAAAAGGGCAGCGCGCGCTCATCGTTTCGCCGCCGAAAGCCGGTAAGACGACGCTGCTGAAGAACATCGCGAACTCCATTTCGATCAATCACCCGGAGGCGCACATTATCGCGCTGCTCGTCGACGAGCGTCCGGAAGAAGTCACCGACATGCAGCGCACGATCGACGGCGAGGTCGTGGCCTCGACGTTCGACGAGCACCCCGAGAACCACACGGCCGTCGCCGAGCTGGCGATGGAGCGCGCGAAGCGCCTCGTCGAGATGGGCAAGGACGTCGTGATCCTGCTCGACTCCATCACGCGACTCGCTCGCGCGTACAACCAGGTCGTCGCGTCGTCGGGCCGTACGCTCTCCGGCGGACTCGATACCGCCTCGCTCCACAAACCCAAGCGCTTCTTTGGTGCTGCGCGCAAGATCGAGGAGGGCGGCTCGCTCACCATCATCGCTACCGCGCTCATCGAAACCGGATCGAAGATGGACGACGTCATCTTCGAGGAGTTCAAGGGCACCGGCAACATGGAGCTCAACTTGTCGCGCAAGCTGGCGGAGTCGCGGATCTTCCCGGCAATCGATATCAAGAAGTCGGGAACGCGCCACGAGGAGCTGCTGCTCGTCCCCGACGTGATGCAGAAAATCTGGATGCTGCGGCGCGCAACAGCCGTTCTGGACACCGATTCGACCCAGCTCATCCTCAACAAGATGTCGCAGACGCGCACGAACGACGAGTTCCTTCAGACCGTCACCAAGGAAGCGATGTCGATGTCCCGCGGATCCTCGCGCGACGAGGGTAACGGCAAGTACTAAGCGCCTCTTTCGCGCCGCGTGAAGACCCGACTCAATAAGTTTCTGGCGGAAGCGGGAGTCGCGTCGCGGCGCACCGCCGACGCCATCATTGCGGCGGGCAGAGTTCGCGTCAACGGTCACGTGGAGCGCACTCTCGGCTCTACCGTGACGCAGAGCGACCGCATCGAGGTCGACGGGGCGCCGTTAACGCGGCCCGCGGCCAAGACCTACGTGGTGCTGCACAAGCCGGTCGGCGTCGTCACGACGATGCGCGATCCGGAGCGGCGCCGCACCGTTCGCGACCTTATCCCAGGCGGCATTCCGCGGGTCGTCCCGGTCGGCCGCCTCGATTACGACAGCTCCGGGGTGCTGCTGCTGACCGACGACGGCGAGCTCGCCTATCGGCTGACGCATCCTCGCTTCGGGGTGGAGAAGACGTACCACGTCGAGATCGCGGGACCGATTGCCGACGAGGACCTTCGCACGATGCGCGACGGTTTGGCCCTGCCCGCGCTGCATACGCGTCCCTCCCGCGTGCGGGTGCTGGGGACGTCGCATCGACGCTCCTGCGTTGAACTCACATTGCAGGAGGGGAAGAACCGTCAGATACGTCGTATGCTCGATGCCCTCGGATACCGCGTTCTCTCGCTGCAACGGGTTCGTTTTGGTCCCGTTGCGCTTGGGGAACTCCGTCCGGGCAAAGCGCGTTTCTTGAACGCAAAGGAGCTGAAGCTTCTGCGCCGCATCGTAGCCGCCAAAGAAGGTTAGAAGGTTAGAAGGAATACAGGCTTCATGAACCGCTTTTTCGTTACCATCGCAACCGCCGGCGCCGTAGCCGTGGCGCTCTGTGCGGTTCCGGCCGTGGCAGCTCAATGCCGGGGCAACGTCGTCGCTCCGCACCTCGTGGCCATGGGCACGCACGCGACGCCTACGACCGGAAACGGAACGGTCCGCGTGCAGGTGCAGATCAACCCTAACGGCTCTCACAGGGTCACGCGCGTCATTTCGTCCACCAATCACGGCGACGACCAAGCCGCACGCGAAGTGGCCCAAAGCTCGACCTACCGGCCGGCGACGTGCTCGGGCAGTCCCGTCGTGTGGTTCTACGATCCGCTCTTTCACTTCAGCGGTTCGACGGTTTCGCAGGCCGGCGGCGGGGGAGTCGGCGGCGGTAGCTCCGTCGGTCATGTCGAGGCACTCATTCGCTCGGGCCAGTACGACGCGGCAAAGAGCGCCGCGCAATCGGAGTTGGCCGCTCATCCTAACGACAAGGACCTGCTGCAGCTGCTCGGCGTGGCCGATTACTACGCGCACGATTACGCCGGTGCCGCCGACGCGTTCTCGCGTGCGGGGCAAGTGTCGCGGCTCTATGCGACGGTGGCTGCGCAAGCCTACGCCGATGCGGCCGTTCACATGGCCACCCAGGACCCATCGCGGGCGCTCGGCTTCGCGCAGAAGGCGTATCAGATCGACCACAGCACGAACTCGCGTTTCGCACTCGGGGTCGCCCAGCTCGGCGCCAAGCAGTACGCAGACGCCATCACCACGCTGCAAACCGTGCACGCGACGGTTTTCGGGGATCCGCACGCCGACACGCAGACCCGGTACGGCGTAGACCGGTACCTTCTCGAAGCGTACGCCGACACCGGCGACTTGACCGCGGCGCAGCCGGTCGCCGACGAGATGCATCGTCTCGAGCCGTCCAATACCTCACCGCAGCAAGAGATTGCAGCGCTGTACATTACGCAAGGCAACGCTGCGATGACCGCCAAGAACTACGATCAAGCGATCGCGCTGTACGACAAGGCTGCGGCGGCGGGGACGCCCCAGGTCGCCGATATCGCCTACGACCGTGCCGCGAACGCGCTCGCGAACGAGACGCATCCGGACGCAGCGCGTATCAAGGGGTATGCCGACAAGGCGCTGGCAATCGATGCGAACGACCCAATCGCGAACTTCTTCGAAGGGTTCGCGCTCGCCGAGCAGTACTCCACGTCGCACAATACGACTACCAAACAGCAAGCCATCAGCTACCTGACGAAGGCGGACGCGCTGGCGAAAGCCGCCGGTAACCAGTCGCTTGCGCAGAACGTGGAGCGGCTACTCAGCCAGCTGAACGCCGCCCCGGCGGGCATGCCCTAAAGGATACAAGGACTTTGGTCGCCGCGGGCCAAAGCCGCCACCTAGGGAGCGCCTTATCAGCGGAACCAACTTTCCCAATTCGGAGGGGTCGAAAATACGGTGAACTTGTTCAGTGGTTTCATGCAGGTGATGCAAGCGGGCGGCTGGGACATGTGGGTGCTGCTCGGCATGTCCATTATTCTCGTCGCGATCGTCATCGAGCGCGCGGTCTTCTTGGCGGCGCAGCGGACCGACACGCGTAGCCTGCTGCGAGCGATCGGCCAGAAGGTCGCCGCGAACGATCTGCCGGGCGCCATCAAGGTCGCGCAGAGCCGCCGCGGGATGCTTCCGCGCGTGCTCGAGTTCGGCTTGAAGCGCGGGGACAAGAACCGTGCCGACATCACCGACGCGCTCTCGATCGCGCTCATGGAGCACCTGAACGCGCTCGAGCGCAATCTGCCGATCATCGGCACGATTGCGGTCATCGCGCCGTTCGTCGGTCTCGCCGGAACCGTGCTCGGCATCATCCGCGCCTTCCAAGACATCGCGCTCAAGGGCAACTCGTCGCCTGCCGTCGTTGCGGCCGGTGTGTCGATCGCATTGATCACCACGTTTACGGGCCTTGCAATCGCGATCATCGCCGTCGTGCTGTTCAACTACTTCAAGGCGAAGATCAAGAGCTTCAACGGCGAGTTGATCGTCGCCGCGAACCAGCTCGCGGAGATGCTGCACTTCCACAACACCGGTCAGGCGATCCCGACCGATCTCTACCAGCCCTCGCGGAGGTAGCGTCCGGCCGTGAGCCTTCTCTCTGCGCAAGGCGACTCCGAGGTGATGGCCGAGATCAACATCACCCCGTTCACCGATGTCTTGCTCGTGTTGCTGATCATCTTCATGATTCTGGCCGCGCTCTCGGCCCCTCCCGGTTTCGAAAAGCAGCTCGGGAAGAGCAGCAACGCGCCGACGACGCAGAACCAGCAACACCAGAACATTCAAATCATGGTGAACAGCAAAGGCGTGATCTTCGTCGACGGGCAGAAGGCGAACGCGCAGACGGTCTACTCGGTACTGGCCGCGGATATCCGCAAGCGCGGGAAGAAGCACATCGCGCTCATCGCCGACGCGAAAGCGCCGTACGGCATCATCATCCGCATCCTCGACGCCGCGCGCGCAGCCGGAACCGACGACGTCGGTTTCGTAACGTCATAGGAGGCCCGAGAGAGACCGTATGGCACTTTCGACCGCAAACAGCGACGAAGATGTGATGTCGACGATCAACATCACGCCCTTCACGGACGTGCTGTTGGTCTTGCTCATCATCTTCATCATCCTCGCGGCCGTGACCAAGGAGCCGAAGCTTCCCGACGCCTACAACAGGACGCGCGTCGCGCCGTCACAGGTCGTCGTCATCATCAGCGAGCAAGACGCGAAGAACAACGTGGTCGAAATCGGCTCCGACACGGTGAACATCCGCGACGCACACGCGCAGTTCATCTCGCTCGAGAACTCGGTCGGCCACGGCGTGCGCAGCGTCATCATCAAAGCCGACCCTACGACGACCTACGGCATGCTGCTCCAAATCATGGATGCGGCTCAGAGCGCCGGTCTGAACACCTTCGGTCTGGCAAATCACGTTCAGGGCACCGCACCGGGCGCACCGTAAAAAGAGACGATGGCGAACAAAGACGACAGAAGCCGTTACCTTACTACGGGCGAGCGCATCCGGAACTTCACCGGATGGGCGTTCGCGCTGGCGATCTTTCTCGAGTTGATCGCGCTGCCGTTCTATCACAGCTTGAATCAGGCGCAATCCGGGCCGACGGAGAAGCCGTTCACGATCGCTCGGCAGACGATCAAGCCGCCGCCGACGCCGCCGCCGCCCACCCCGACCCCGCCGCCGACGCCGCAGCCGCGGCAGACGCCGCAGCACGTGGTGCACCCGAATCCTCGTCCGCTGTTGGTGCACCCGCCTCCGGTGCATAGCCAAGGCGCGGGCAGCCAGACGCAGACGCATTACACCCCGCCGCCGAACGCGAGCGTGAACGGGAATCCGCAAGGAACGGCAACCGCGTCGCCCGCGGCGGCGCCTCCGGCCTCTTGTCCGAATCCGAACCGCGAAGCCACGGTTATCTCTAAAGCGACCGCGGACTACCCCCAATCGGCGCAGGAGCTCAATCTGGGTGACGTCACGGTCGAGATCAAGGTGACCGTGGGCGCGAGCGGCACGCTGCAGGACGCGACCGTCTACTCGAGCTCGCACAACATGGCGATCGATCAGGCGGCGCTGCGCGCGGCGCGCGAGTCGACGTACGCTCCGAAGCTCGTCAACTGCGTTCCCGCGGTCGGGATCTACCTCTTCGACGTTACGTTCACGATGAACTAGGAGTGTCGGGCTTGCGCCTAAGTCCGACAGGCTCCTAGAGGGGGGTCGCATCACCGCTCGGCGCGCGCGCTGGGTGCTCGTTGCCGCCTTTGCGCTCTCGATTCTCGTCCATGCGATCGTCGCGTTCGTCGTGCATCCTCCCAAGCCGACGCACGCGAGCGAAATCGGAACGAAGCTGACACAAGTGCAACGGATCGTAGCGATTCGCCCGACGCAGCCGCCACGCACGCCGCCGCCGCACGCGAAGCGACGCGCGATCGCAGTGCCGCACCTCGCGCAAGCACGTCCGCGTAGCCACGCCCCCGTTCCCGCGCCGCCGGCAGCGCCGCCCGCGACGCCGGCCGCGGGCGCACGCGTGCGCCCGACGCCCGCGAGCGGATGCGCGGATCGCAATGCACCCGCGGCGCTGATCGCGACCCCTCCGCCACCGCAGATCCCGCCCTCGGTACGCGCGCAAGACGTATCGGGCGTCGCGGCCGTGCGGGTGCAACTGGATACCGACGGTTCGGTGAGAGCCGCGGCATTGGAGCAGAGCACGAGCAGTCCCTCGTTCGACGCGCTCGCCATCGCGATGGCACGCGACGCGCGCTACGCGCCGGCGCGGCGCAACTGCATCGCCGTGGCCTCGAGCTATCTCTTTCGCGTGCAGTTCTCCGCGTGGTAAGCTGAAGAACGATGGGGATCGCACAAGCGCTTTTTCTCGCGCTCCTGCAAGGCGTGAGCGAGCTGTTTCCGGTCTCGAGCCTCGGCCACATCATTCTCGTTCCCGCACTCCTGCAATGGCGCAACATCCATCGGTCCGATCCGTCGTTTCTCGCCTTCGTGGTCGTGCTGCACTTGGGAACCGCACTCGCCCTCGTGCTCTTCTATCGACGCGAGTGGTGGGGCATCGTTCGTGCGCTCGTCCGCAGCGTCATTCGCGGAAAGCTCTCGAGCGAGCGCAACGAGTCCGTCGGATGGCGGCTCGTCGTCGGAACCATCCCCGTCGGCATCATTGGTCTCGTAGCAGAGGACCCCGTGCGTCGTCTCTTCGGCTCAGCACTCGCCGCTGCCGGATTTCTCGTCGTCAACGGGCTGGTAATGTTCGCCGGCGAGTACTTGCGCCGCCGCCAGCAGCGCTCCGAGACTCGATCTCCGCGCGCGATCGAGCACATGACGTACGCGCAGAGCGCCGCGGTCGGCGTCGCGCAGGCATTCGCGCTGCTCCCGGGCATCTCTCGCTCCGGCGCGTCGATCGTCGGCGGGCTGCTCTGCGATCTCGATCACGAAGAAGCCGCACATTTTTCGTTTTTGCTCGCGACGCCCGTAATCGGGGCCGCCGCGCTGCTCGAGATTCCACGGCTCTTCGCTCCGGGCGCCCATCTCGCCGCGATCGAGGCGCTCGAAGGCGCGATTCTTGCCGGTGTGGCCGCCTATCTCTCGGTCGCGTTTCTCACGCGGTACTTCAAACGTAACGATCTCCGCCCGTTCGGCTGGTATTGCGTCGTTTTCGGTTCCATTTGCTTCGTTCTCGCCCGCATAGGAGGTATCTCATGAAAGCTCTCGCACTCGTGCTCGCCCTCGCGTTCTTCATCCTCGGCATCTTGTACGGGATGGGCATCATCAACGTCTTCACCAAGTCCGGCGCGGCGCACGCGCACCACGTTACCCACTTGGTGGTGCTCTGGGTTCTCGCCCTCCTGTGCCTGATCTGGGCGCGCTTTCAGAACGCGGGCTCGACCCGCTAGCGCGACGCGACGATATACACGTCGCCGGAACCGGTCGAGACGCTTTCTATTGAACGGCGCGACGGGCGCAGCGCGTCCGCGGCATCGCGTGCCGCGCGCTGCGTGGTGGCGACGAGGACGTCGCGATACGAATCGGCGCGAGCGACGAGACGCGCGAGCTCGTGCTCGTGCGACGGCGGATCCGGTCTGAAATGCGGGTTGCCTCGCCACCAAGCCTCCCACATCCAGATGCGCGTGTCGTCACGATTCTTCTCGGCCGACGCGTCGAGGACGAGCGCTTCTGCGCGGCACGCGTCGACGACCGTAGCCGGATCGGCGCAACGAACGGTGTTGTGCAGACCGTTCGTCGCGAGCGGTGGCGTCTGCCGAAGATACTGCCAGGCGAGATCGCCGGGAGCGACGTCCTCCATCGCATCGGGCGTCTGCGCTTTCTGCATCCAGTAGCAGAAGACGCGCCAGAGCCCGAGGATCGCGAGCCCGACGTGCGCGTCGCTGCGCAGCGCGCGCACGTTGTCGCGCCAGACGTCGAGATACCGGCACTGCTCTTGGCTGAAAAGCGTCCCTTCCCATGGGGTAAAGTGGTCGAGGGAGTAGACGCGGCCGGGCAGCATCTCGACGATCGAAGCAATGTCTTCGTCGCGTAGGATCACGGAATCGTTGACGGCGATCCCCTCTCCCACCCGAACCGCCCAGTCGAAGACGTCGCCGCCGTGCACTGCGATGCCGTGTCTCTTGAGATAGCCGAGATGCACGGGTACGCCCATCGATGGATCGACGACGCTGCGAATGCCGCGGCTCTCGAGCACCTCGTAGAGCACCGATCCGCGAATCACGACGCTCCGACGGCTCGTGCGACCGTTACCGCGACGAGCTCGAAGAGCGCACCCGGATCGCAGGCTCCCGCGTCGAGCGCCGCGTACGGCAGAACGACAGGCTCGACTGCGCCGCCGCCGTGCAGCGCCCACGCAGCGTAGGCGGCAGCTACAGGCGGCGCCAGCGCGCGGCCGCTCTCGGCGTTGACGCGCTCCAGCGCCTCGTCTTCGCCGGTGCTGCGCAGCACGATCTCCGCCAGAAGAAGAAGCTGAGCGGGGAAGGGGACGGCGTCCCAGCGCAGCTGGTCGGGGAATCCCGTTCCGTCCCAGTGCTCGGCTTGCGCGCGCACGAGCTCGGCGGTCGCCGGCGGGAGCGCGGCAATCTGCGCGCAGCGGCGCGCGGCGAGGACGGGTGCGTCCCCGCCCTGCGCGTTGCCGATTGCGCCTACCGCGTGGAGCGTCGCCGCAAAGGCGAGCGCGTCGCGCGTCCCTGCGTCCACGCCGGCCGCCTCCGCGAAGGCGACGGCGGCGCCGGCCTTGCGTGCAGCAAAGCCGCGAGGATTTCCGCACGCGGCGTCGCCGAGAGCTCCGTACAGCGCGAGGATCGTCGCGACGAGCTCCCGAGGATCACCGCCGGTGTCCTTGAATAGCGGCATCGAGCTCCGAACCGCTTTATCCTATACGATGCCGAAACCCTCACACTTTTCGCGCGACGGCGCCGTCACGATGGTCGACGTCTCCTCGAAGCGAGCGACGCGTCGCGTCGCGCGCGCCGAGGCCGTCGTGTTCATGGGTGCCGCGGCCTTCCGCGCGCTTCGTGAGGCAACGCTCGCAAAAGGCGACGCGCTGACGACGGCGCAGATTGCCGGTATCGCGGCGGCGAAACGCACGGACGAGCTGATTCCACTCGCGCACGCCCTGCCGCTCGGCAGCATCGACGTGCGTTTCGAGTGGAAGCCGCCCAATCGCTTGCGCATCGAAGCCGAAGCGCGAACGAACGCTCGCACGGGGGTGGAGCTCGAGGCACTCGTCGCCGCCACCGTTGCGGCGCTCACGATTTACGACATGACCAAAGCACTCGACAAGGGCATTGCGATCGAGCGCGTCGCGTTGCTGGAGAAGCGCGGCGGAAAGAGCGGAACGTGGCGCAGACGCTGAACGGGCGCTTCACCGCGGCGTTGATCGTCCTCTCCGACCGCGCGGCCGACGGCACGAGGCCGGATGCGTGCCTTCCCGTGATGCGCGAACGATTGGGAGCCGGCTACGAGATCGTGCGAGAGTTGATCCTTCCCGACGATATGAGCCGGTTGCAGGCCGAGCTCATCGATCTCGCCGACACCTCGTCGGCAGCGCTGGTTCTGACGAGCGGGGGCACCGGCTTGAGTCCGCGCGATAGAACGCCGCAAGCCACGCTTGCAGTAATCGACTACGAGGTTCCCGGTATCGGCGAAGCGATTCGCGCGGCATCTCTCGTGCACGTCCGTACGGCGATGCTCTCGAGAGCCATCGCGGGCGTACGCCACCGTACGCTGATCGTGAACCTTCCCGGCAGTCCGAAGGCGGTCGCCGAGTCGATCGCGGTCATTGCGTCCGTGCTCCCGCACGCGCTCGAGCTGCTCGCCCAATGACGTATGAAGAGGCAGAGCGCTACCTCATCGGGCTGATCGACGAGGCGCAGTCGCGCCATCGGGGGCTCGGTCTCGATCGCATCCGCGCGCTGCTTCGGGCCCTCGGCGATCCCCAAGACGCGTACAAGACGGTTCACGTCGGCGGAACGAGTGGCAAAGGGTCGACGGCGACGATGATTGCCGCCGCTCTCACCGCGTCGGGCTTGCGCAGCGGTCTGCACGTGAAACCGCATCTTCATGCGTTGACGGAGCGCGCCTCGATCGACGGCGTCGCGGTCTCACGAGAGCGCTTCGCGCAACTGCTCGACGAGATGATGCCGGCGCTCGACAAGACGAACGACGAGCACGGACGGCCGACGTACTACGAGACGCTCCTGGCGCTCGCGTTCACCTACTTCGCGCGCGAAGGAGTCGATGTCGCGGTGATCGAGGTGGGAATCGGGGGCCGGCTGGACGGAACCAACGTGCTCCTTCCCGAGGTCTCGGTCATCACGTCGGTCGGGTACGATCATACCGATGTCCTCGGCGACACGATCGAAGCCATCGCCGCCGAAAAGGCCGGCATCGCAAAAGCCGACGTGCCGCTGGTGCTCGGCGTCGAACGGCCGGAGGCACTCAACGTGATCGAAGCGCACGCTGAGGCTATCGGCGCCCCGGTACGACGGGTGGTTGACGTCACGGAGGTCACGCCGTACGGCGGCGACGATCGGCGGTTCATCGTGCGCACGGCGAGCGCGCGATACGAGATCGCGCTGCCGGTCCTTGGGGCGTTTCAACGGCGTAACGCGCGCACGGCGATTGCCGCGCTCGAAGCCTTACCGCCCGGGCTGCGTCCCGCGCCCGAAGCGGTTGAGCGCGGTCTCGGGAGCGTCGTCATTCCGGCGCGCATGGAGATTCTCTCGGGCGAGCCGGCGATCGTCCTCGACATCGCGCACAACGCGGAGAAGGCCCAGCATCTCGCCGAAGCGCTGCGGGAGCACTTTCCCGAGCGTAGATTGCGTGCGCTCGTCGCCATCGGACAGGGCAAGGACGCGCATGCGATCCTCGAAGCGCTGGCGCCGCTCGTGAGCTCCTTCGTCGTGACGTCATTTCGCGCGGCGGGGCGCAAATCGCTCGCTCCGCAACGGCTCGCGCAGCTCGCGCAGCAGTTCGGCGTTCCGGTCGCTGCGATCGATCGGCCGGCGGACGCCTTCGCGCTCGCGCTGGAGCGCTGCGCTGCGGACGACGTGCTCGTCGTCACCGGCTCGACCTTCGTCGTCGCTGCCGTTCGTCAGATCGCGCTCGAGCGCGGCACTGCGGTTCGTGGCTGAACGCCTTCTCGCGTGGGGCGAGCGCACGTACGTCATGGGCATCGTCAACGTTACGCCGGATTCGTTTTCAGGGGACGGCAGCACCGCGCTCGAGGGCGCGGTTGCGACGGCACGGCGGCACGTCGACGAGGGTGCCGATGCGCTCGACGTCGGCGGCGAATCGACGCGCCCGGGACACGTCCCCGTCGATGCAGCGACCGAAACGGCTCGCGTGCTTCCCGTTCTGCGCGCGCTGCGCGAGCGATTCCCGCGCGTCATTCTTTCGATCGACACCTGGAAGCCCGCCGTTGCGAGGGCGGCGGTCGAGGCGGGAGCCGACGTGCTCAACTGCGTGCGGCGCGCGCCGGACGAGCTGCTCGAGATCGCAGCCGAAGCCGGCCTCGGATTCGTTGCAATGCACAACCAAGAGACGGCGCAGTACGAGGGGGACGTCGTGGACGCCGTCGTACGCGTGCTCGAGGAGTGCGGGAGGCGTGGCGTGGAGCGAGGCATTCCTCGCGAGCGCATGATGCTCGATCCCGGCATCGGGTTTGGCAAGACCGCGGAGCAGAATCTGCGCGTTCTGCGACGGCTCGACCGCGTCGTCGCGCTCGGGTTTCCGACTTTGCTGGGCGCGTCGAGAAAGTCGACGCTTGGAAAGCTGACCGGGCGCACGGCGGGCGATCTCGTCGCTGCAACGGCTGCGACGAGCACCCTCGCGGCGGCAGCCGGAATCGACATCGTCCGCGTGCACGACGTCGCACAGACGCGTGACGCCGTGCAGGTGGCGGACGCAATCTATCGCGGATGGAGGCCCGTAGGATGGACGCAATAGCACTGCGCGGCATTCGCGTTCGGGCGCGCCACGGCGCCGACCCCGGCGAGCGCGAGCGCGAGCAAACGTTCGAAATCGACGTCGTCGCGGAGATCGCTCTCGGCGCGGCGGCTGCCTCGGACGACGTCGGCGACACGCTCCACTACGGACGGCTCTATCGCAGCATCGTCGAGGTCGTGCGCGCGCGTTCGCACGCGCTGCTCGAGCGCGTGGCGGCCGACGTTCTCGACGCCGTCTTCGCCGATGCGCGCGTCGCGCGGGCATCGGTAACGATCGCGAAGCCGGAGCTGCTCGACGGAGCGACGCCCTCGATAACGCTGAAGCGCGAGAATCCGCGCTACGTCGGGCAGTGAGCCGGATCGCGTACGTCGGCCTGGGATCGAACGTCGGCGACGCAGCCGGAAACGTGCGGCGCGCGATTCGCGCGCTCGGTGAAGCGGGGCGCGTGCGTCGCGTCTCGTCGCTGCATCGGACGCCGCCGTGGGGACGCAGCGCGCAGGCGTCGTTCGTCAACGCAGCCGTGCAGCTCGAAACGATGCTGGGGCCGCGCGCCTTGCTCCACGCGTTGCAGAGGATCGAGCGGCGCTTGGGCCGGCGCACGAGCTATCGCTGGGGACCGCGTGTCATCGATCTCGATTTGCTGCTGTACGACGACGTGCACGTCGACGAACCCGGGCTGCGCGTCCCGCACCCGCGTCTTCGCGAGCGGCCGTTCGTCATGGTGCCGCTTGCGGAGGTAGGGGCTTTCCCCCGCGGACGCGGAATGCCGAGAGCATGACCGGCTCCGAGGAGATTCCGGCGCGCGTGCGCCGCTTGGCCGAGTTTCTCGTCGCAAACGATCTGCAGTCGGTTCGCATCGAGCGCGAGAACGAGCACTTCGAGGTGCGACGGGCGGTCGCGCAACGTGGGCTCGTGCTGCCGGTGCCCGAGGCGAAGCCGGTGGTCACCGCGCGTGTCGATCAGATTGCAGCGGATCGCGTCGGTATTTTTCACCTTTCGCGTCCCGCCCCGTTCGTCGGTGAAGTGCTCGACGGCGATCGCGAGCTCGGCTATGTCGAACAGCTGGGCATTCGCAACCCGATTCGCAGCCGCGGTGCTGGCCGCATCGCCTCCATTTTGCAAGGCGACGGTGACCTCGTGGATTACGGTCGCCCGCTCTTCGAGCTCGAGCGAGCCTAAAAGGCGATGTTCTCCAAGGTTCTCATCGCCAACCGTGGCGAGATCGCGGTGCGCATCAACCGCGCCTGTCACGATCTCGGCGTGCAAACGGTGGCGATCTACTCGCAAGCCGACAAGGATTCCATGCACGTGCGCGAGGCGGATGAAGCGTATTGCGTCGGCCCGGGGCCCGTGCCTCGCTCGTATCTGGATATCGCGAACATCGTTTCGACGGCACTGGCTTCTGGATGCGAAGCCGTGCACCCGGGATACGGATTTCTCGCGGAGAATGCGCGCTTTGCGGAGATCCTCTCCGACCACGGCCTCGCGTTCGTCGGGCCGAAGCCGTCCGTGATCGCGGCGATGGGAGATAAAGCCACCGCGAAGCGCATCATGAAGGAGGCAGGCGTCGCCACGACGCCGGGCTCGGACATTCTCGAATCCGCGCAGAAGGCGCGCGACGCCGCCAAGCGCATCGGGTACCCGGTGCTGCTCAAAGCCACGGCGGGCGGCGGCGGCAAGGGCATGCGCGTCGTGGAGCGGCCGGAGGACCTCGAGCGCGCGTTTGCCAGCGCTACGGCGGAAGCCGAAGCGAGCTTCAAAGACGGGCGCGTCTACATGGAAAAGCTCCTGATACGCCCGCGGCACGTCGAGGTACAAGTGCTCGCAGACGACTTCGGCACCGTGCTCCACCTCGGCGAGCGCGATTGCTCGCTGCAGAAACCGTCGCATCAAAAGCTCGTTGAGGAGGCTCCTGCGCCGAACCTCCAGCCGAAGCTGCGTTCGGCACTCCACGAGATGGCAGTGCGCGCCTGCCGCAGCGTCGGCTACACGAATGCGGGAACGCTCGAGTTTCTCGTCGCGGGCGACCACGCGTATTTCATGGAGATGAACACGCGCATTCAAGTCGAGCACCCCGTAACGGAGATGGTGTACGGCGTCGACCTCGTCAAGGAGCAGATACGCATCGCCTCCGGCGAGCGTCTCGGGTACGACCAGAAGGACCTGCAGCCTCGTGGGCACGCGATCGAGTGCCGGATCAACGCGGAGGACGCGCGCAACGGTTTCGTGCCGGAAGCTGGCACGCTCTCGCGAGTCGTCTTTCCAGACGGTCCCGGGATCCGCGTCGACACGCACGTGTACGGCGGCTCGGTCGTGCCGCCGTACTACGATTCGCTGCTTGCGAAGATCGTCGCGCACGGCGAGACGCGCGATGCGGCGATCGCGCGAATGGAGAGCGCCCTGCGCGAAACGGAGATCGCCGGCGTCCACACGACCGTGGACGTCTGTTTGGAGATTCTCGCCACGGCCGAGTTTCGCCACGGGCGTTACGACGTCGGCACGCTTCCCAAACTCGCCTCCGGTACCGTTGCGCTCCGAGAGGCTCACGGGTGATATGTCCGCGCGTCGGTTCTGGCGCGAGCAGGCGCTCCAGGCGCTCTACGCCGTGACGATCGGCGCGCGCGACCCGTCCGAGGCGATCGAGGAGATCCTCGGCTCGCGGGCGAGCGCAACGCATCGCACCTTCGTTCGCGAACTCGTGCTCGGAACTCTCGAGTGGACTGCGCAGTCGGACGCGGCAATCGCGCCGCGCTTGGAAGCCTGGACGATCGAACGGCTGCCGGCGGTCGACCGCTGCATCCTGCGCATGGCCGCGTTCGAGCTGCGCGAACGGAGCGACGTTCCGGCCGCGGTCGCGATCAACGAGGCCGTCGAGCTTGCGAAGAAGTTTTCAACGGAGGATTCCGGGCGCTTCGTCAATGGCGTCCTGAGCTCGATCGCGCGGTCGCATGAACGCGCTTGAATCGATCCTCTCGCGGCTGAACGATGCTGCGCTACGCGCCGTCGCCTACGTCGGCCACCTCGGCCGCCGGCGCATCGTGCGCGGGCTGCTCGTCACGCTTCTCTTGATCGTGCTCTTCTGCGCGGGCCTGGTCGCAGGCATCGTCGCGTCGTATTCGCGCAATCTTCCCGACATCAGCCGCATGGCCGATTACCAGCCGGCGCGTTCCACGCGCATTTTCGCGCGCGACGGTACGCTGCTCGCAAGCGTCTACAAAGAGAATCGCGTCTGGGTACCGATCGCGCGCATCCCGCGCATCGTACGCGAAGCGTTCGTGGCGAACGAAGACCACAACTTCTACTATCATCACGGCGTCGACTTCGCCGGCATCATTCGTGCGGCGTTAGCGGACCTCACGCACCAACAGATCGAGCAGGGAGCATCGACGATCACGCAGCAGCTCGCGCGCGGGCTCTTTCTCTCCGACAAGGTTTCGATTTCGCGCAAGATCCAAGAAGCGCTGCTCGCCATGGAGATCGAGCGCTACTACACGAAAAACGAGATCCTGGAGCGGTACCTCAACCTGATCTACCTCGGCGCCGATGCGTACGGCGTCGACGCGGCCTCGCACACGTACTTCGGCAAGAGCGTGGGGAAGCTGACGCTCGGGCAAGCCGCGATGCTCGCAGGGCTTCCCGCGGCGCCGTCCGATTACTCGCCGTTCGTCAGCATCAGGCTCGCGCGCGACCGGCAGCAGCACGTGCTGCTGCGCATGGTGGACAGTGGATACATCACGCAGGCGCAAGCGAGCGCCGCGTATGCAGCGCCGCTGGGCCTCGTGCCTGTGCGTCCGACGGGCCTGCAAGGCTACGCATATCCGTATTTCACGACCTACGCCCTCGCGCAGCTGAACCAAATCTTCGGCGCGAACGTCGTCAAAGAGGCGGGACTCCAGGTAACGACGACGCTCGATCCACGGCTCCAGCAGCTCGCACAAGACGCGGTCGATTGGGGGATTCGTCAAGGCCGTGCCGAGGGGATTGGCGCGCACGAAGGAGCGCTCGTGGCCATCCGGCCGTCAACCGGGGAAATTCTTGCAATGGTGGGCGGCACGCACTTCTCGCTCGACAACCAATTCAATCGCGCGTGGCAGGCGCACAGGCAGCCCGGCTCGTCGTTCAAAGCGTATCTGTACACCGCCGCGATCGACGAAGGCATTACGGCATCGTCGACGATGGACGACACGCCCGTCTCGTATCCCATGGGTGACGGAACGTCCTGGTCGCCGCACGACGACGACAACAGCTACATGGGTGCGATCACGCTGCGGACCGCATTGGCGCTCTCGCGCAACGTCGTCGCCGTAAAGCTCGCGGACCGCATCGGTCTCGACCGCGTAATCCAGTACGCGCACCGCATGGGCGTCACGTCACCGCTGGAGGCGAACTTGTCGCTCGCTCTCGGAAGCTCGGGTATTACGGTGCTCGATCAGGCGACCGGCTACGCGACGCTCGCGAATCAGGGCGTGCACGAGACGCCGACGGCCTTCCGCACGGTACGCGATTCGCTCGGCAACATCGTGCTCGACGATCGCTCGCCACAGGCCAACGAAGCGGTGAGTGCCGGGACCGCCTATATCGTTACGTCCATGCTTGAAGACGTGATCAAACGCGGCACGGGGTACCCCAATGCGGTGATCGGGCGCCCGGCTGCCGGGAAGACGGGCACGACGTCGTCGTTTCGCGACGCGTGGTTCGTCGGTTACACGCCCGATCTCGCCGTGGCGGTCTGGATCGGCAACGACGACTACTCGCGCATGAACGAGTCGTACGGGGGCGATATTCCCGCCCGAATTTGGGCGCGCTTCATGAAGGCGGCGCTCGCGCACGTGCCGCCCCACGATTTCGACTTTCCCGGTGACGAGGTCGTACGCGTGGCATCGTGCGGCGGCGTAACGGACGTCTACCTCATCGGCACGCAGCCGACCCAAAACTGCTCGCGCCCGCTCCCGCCGCCGACGCCGGTGGCAGCGCAAGGCGCGCTTCCGAGCGCGACGCCGTGAGCGCGCAGCAATCCTCGGAGCCGCGCGTCTACTCCGTCAAAGATTTCACCGCGCGCCTTTCGCGCCTGTTTGCCGCGCACAAGACCCTATCGAACATCGCAGTTCAAGGCGAGGTCTCCGACGTGCATCCGTTCGGCAACGGCCATCTTGGTTTTCGCCTGAAGGAGGAGCAAGCGATACTCGAGTGCATCGCGTGGTCGGACAAGCGCCGCGAGCTGCCGGAGCTCAAGAACGGAATGGCGGTGATCGCGAGCGGCAGCATCGGCGTGCGCCAGGATCGCGGCTGCTATCAACTCGTCGTCGAGCATCTCGAGCCGACCGGCCTCGGCGCGCTCTTCCTCCTCTACGAGCGGCTGAAGGAGACGTTTCGTATCGAGGGCATCTTCGCGCAAGAGCGCAAGCGGGCCGTGCCGGAGCTGCCGCGCCGGGTCGCGCTCGTCTCGGCTCGCGGAAAGGCCATGGACGACTTCGTCGGCACGCTCGCCCGCCGCACGCCGTTCGTCGACGTCACCTTCGTCGAGACGCAGGTGCAAGGACTGGGCGCCGAGATCGAGATTGCAGCGGCGATCGATAACGCCTCTCGCCTCGACGTCGACGTCATCGTGCTCACGCGCGGCGGTGGGTCGTACGAAGATCTCTTTCCTTTCAACCTCGAGCCCGTGATTCGTGCGATCGTGCGCGCTCGTCATCCGGTCCTCACGGCCATCGGACACTCCGGTGACCGTCATCTCGCCGACGACGCGGCGGACCGCAGCTTTGGCACGCCGTCGCTCGTTGCCGAGCACATCGCGCAAGGATGGGTGCTCGCGCAGCGGCGCGTGCGCGAGGCCGAGCGCGCATTGAATCGTGCCGTACAGAGCATCGTGCTCCAAGCCGCGCGTCGCGCCGAGGACATCACGACGCGTTTGCGATATGCCGGCGAGCGAGTCATCGCCGGGCGTCGCCGAGAGCTTTCGGCGCTCGAGATGCAGCTCGACCGCCGCAGTCCACGCGAGATCGTCACGGCCCGGCGCGTGCGGTTACTCACCCTGAGCGGCCGCATCGAGACGAATGCCGTGCGCTTTGTGAACGCAGCGGAGCGCGCTCTCGAGCGCGCCGGAGCGCGCCTCGACCGTCTGGATCCGCTGGCTCCATTGGCCCGTGGATACGCGATCGTCACGCATGGCGGCAAGGCCGTGCGCGACGCATCGCTCTTGCAACCCGGTGAGAAGATAGACGCACGCTTCGAGCACGGAAGTGCGAGCGCTCGCGTAGAACGGGTGGTGCGTGATGAGTGAGCCGCTGCAATCGTTCGAGCAGAAGCTCGCGCGCGTCGAGCAGATCGTCAAGGAGCTCGAAGGAGTCAATACCGATCTCGCCCGGGCGACGCTGCTCTTCAAAGAGGGCAAGACGCTGGTGCGCGAGTGCGACGCGCTGCTCAAGAGCGCCGAATCGCAGATCAAAGACGTTGACCGAGCGCTGGACGACCGCGGCTCGCCGGCCGCGCCCGAAGACCGGGACGAGCTGCCGTTCTAGCGAAACGCGAAGAGCGCGACGGCTACGGTAACGCCGATTGCCGCGACGACGATGCCGCCGAATCCCGCCGCCCATGCCGGCATCGGCGACGCTTGGCGCGTGTCCAGCGCGTGCTTTGTCGCAATGTATCGTGCGGTACCGTAGAGGCCGACGATGATGCCGATCGCGGCCATGCCAGTCCCAAAGAGCGTCGAGGTGTGCGTGTCGGCTAAGTGTACGTGCGCGACGATCGATATTTCCCTGGCGAAGAGCGCGAAGCGCGCGACGACGAACCCGAAAGCGATGAACGCGAGCGCCGTGCGCAGGTATGCGAGGTACGTGCGCTCGTTGGCGAGATCGTCTCGGCTGCGGTTCTCCATCGTGGGGCGCCTTCGCAGGCGGCCGCGGCGCTCCTGTGCGGCTCGATAGCGTCGTTGCGGGGTTCGCCGGCGTGACGCGTTCGCAGGCGCGCGCGCTCATCATGGAGGGGCGCGTCCGCGTCGACGGCGTGATGGCGACGAAAGCTGGGCAGAGCGTGCCGGAAGGCGCGGCGGTCGCCGTCGAGCCGGCGCGGCGCTTCGTCGGCCGCGGCGGCGAGAAGCTCGAAGCCGCGCTCGCTGCATTCGCAATCGACGTGGCCGGCGTCGACGCGCTCGACGTCGGCGCGTCGACGGGCGGCTTCACGGACTGTCTCCTGCAACGCGGGGCGGCGCGCGTCACCGCGCTCGACGTGGGCTACGGCCAGCTCGATTGGAAGCTACGCAACGACCCGCGCGTGCGTGTCATCGAGCGCACGAATTTTCGCCTTCTCGGTGACGACGCGTTTCCGGGCGGCTTCGATCTCGTCACGATCGACGCATCGTTCATCTCGTTGCGGACCATCCTCGCGCGCGCGGTCGCCTATCTGAGGCCGCGGGGCGCGATCGTCGCGCTGGCCAAGCCGCAGTTCGAAGCGGGGCGGGAGCGCGTCAAGCGCGGCGTCGTGCGCGACGCTGCGGTGCATCGTCAGGTGCTCGAGGACGTCGTCGAGGCGGCACGCGGTCTCGAGCTCGTCTGCGATGGCGTCGTTGCCTCGCCCCTGCGCGGGCCGGCCGGGAACCGCGAGTTCTTCCTCGCGCTGCGGCGCGAGGGCGACGCGATCGACGGGGAACGAATCGCCGAGGTCACCGCCGAAGGAGAGGCGACATGACGACGCTCGCGGTCGCGCAGGGTACGGTTGCGCTGTACGTGGACCATCGCCGCGAAGAGGCGCGTGCGATCGCCGCACGGGTGGCGGACGCTTTTCGATCGCGCGGGTACGGCGTCGTGCAGCTGCCCGGGAAATCTACGGACGAATGCCTGATCGTCACGGTCGGCGGCGACGGAACGCTGCTCAGGGCCGCGCGCCTCGCCGTCGAGCGGGACGTGCCGATCATCGGCATCAACACGGGTCACCTCGGCTTCCTCACCGAGTTCGACGAGGACGATGCCCGCATCGACCGTCTTCCGGAGTTTCTCGCGAATGGTTTGCATATCGAGCCCCGCCTCGCGCTCGTTGCCGAGTACTCCGGATCCACCCACTTCGCATTGAACGACGTCGTCGTGCGCAAGGGCGGCGTACCGCGCATCGTTGCATTCTCGTTGCGCCTCGACGACGAAGAGGCAGCGCAGGTGCCGGCCGACGGGGTGTGCATCGCGACGCCGACCGGCTCGACGGCATACTTCCTCTCCGCGGGCGGCTCGATCATCTCGCCGCGCGTCGACGCGTTCGGCATCGTTCCGCTCTTGCCGCACACGCTGTTCTCGCGGCCGATCATCGTCCCGGCCGCGTCGCGCATCGAAATTCGGTGCGACGTCGAGCCCGCGCACGCCCACCTCGAGTGCGACGGCGCTACCGTTGCGGACGTCGAGCCGGGCGAGACCGTCGTCGTGCGCAGACACCCCAAGCCCGTGCTCTTCGCGCGCACGGCGCCGCTGCGTTTCTTCGAGCGATTGGAAGAGAAGTTGCGGTGGGGCGTCTCCATCAAAGACCGCTTGCGCTGACGTGCTGAAACGGCTGAGCATCGAGAACTACGGCCTGATCGAGCGAGCCGTCGTCGCATTTTCGGATGGCGCGACGATGTTTACGGGGGAGACGGGATCGGGAAAGACGATGCTCGTCGGGGCACTCTCGTTCGCGCTCGGCGCGCGCGCGGACGTTGCGATGCTGCGCGCGGGCGCGGCGAAGGCGACGGTCGAGTTGACGTTCGAGCCGGACGCCGCGCTCGCGCGCAGGCTCAACGACGACGGCTTCCCCGTGGACGAGGGTGAGGAGGCGGCGGTTTTCCGCGAGCTGACGGCCGCAGGGAAATCGAGCGTGCGCTTGTGCGGGCGTTCGGCGACGGCGAGCTACGTTCGCGAGCTTGCGCCGGCGATTGCCGAAGTCGTCGGACAGCACGAAGCGCAGCGATTGCTCGCGTCGGCGTATCATCTGGAGATGCTCGATCGATTCGCCGGGGACGAGGCGCTCGCGGAGCGCGCGAAGGCGGCGAAGGCATACGATCGTGCGTCGGAGCTGCAGGCGCAGCTCGACGCGGTGCGCGCACGCGAGGATCGCGCCGTCGCGGACGTCGACGAGGCGCGGATCGCGCTGGACGACATCGAGGCGGCGGCACCGGAGATCGGGGAGGACGAGCGCCTGGAGTCGCGGCGGCACTATTTGGATAACGTCGGGCGCGTTGCCGCGGCGTTGCGCGGTGCGCACGACGCGCTCGCCGGCGACGAGCAGAGCGCGGTGGCCGCCTTCGGCTCCGCGGGGGCGGCGCTCGCTCCCGTGCGCGGGGTGGCGTCGGCGTTGGACGCGCTCGTGGGGCAGCTCGCGGTCCTGCAGAGCGAGGCCAACGATCTCGCCGCGACGGTCGCGCGCGAGCTGGACGCCGCCGAGTACGATCCGGCGGAGCTGGAGCGAACCAACGCGCGACTCGACGTGCTCGACAAGCTCAAGCGCAAGTACGGGGGAACGCTCGCGGCGGTCGCGGAGCGCGCGCGGGAGGCGCAGCGTATCGTCGACGATCACGAACGAAAGGACGAGCGTGCCGCCGAGATGGCGACGGCGCTCGCCGCCGCCGAACGCGAGCTCGAAGCGACGGCGGGGCGTCTCGGCGTGTTGCGGCGCGTGGCGGCGAAGCGGCTTGCGCAAGGCGTGCGGCGGGAGTTCCCGGATCTCGCCCTCGCGTCGGGAACGTTCGACGTCGTCGTCGAGCGGCTCGATACGATCGGGCCCAACGGCGCGGAGCGCGTCGAGTTTGCGTTTTCGGCAAACGCCGGCGAAGGTACGCGGCCGCTCGCCAAGATCGTCTCCGGCGGCGAGCTCTCGCGCGTTCTGCTCGCGCTCGTCGTCGCGCTCGCGCAAGCGCGCGAGCGCACGGCACTGGTCTTCGACGAGATCGATGCGGGGATCGGCGGTGCCACCGCCGTGGCGGTCGGCGCGCGCATCGGGCGATTGGCAAAGAGCGGACAGGTGATCTGCATCACGCACCTGGCACAACTCGCTACGTGGGCGTCGCGGCATTACGTGCTCGAGAAGCACGAGCGCCGCGGAACGACGACGATCGGCGTACGCGAAGTGGCGAGCGCGCAGGAGCGCACGAACGAGATCGCGCGCATGCTCTCGGGCGAGTCGCACGACACTGCGCTCAAGCACGCGCGCGAACTTCTCGCACGAGCGCGATGATCGTCGCAGCGCTTACCGTCGACGCGATCTTCTCGGCGCATCCCGCCGCCGGCATTCCACCCGCCGGATGTACATGGTCGCCGGACGGTACGCGGCTCGTGCATACGCTTCCCTCACCTGGCGCCGTCTCGAACCCGCCTGTTCCGCCGAAAACTTCGGGCCCGATCCGGGCACCGCGAGTTTTTTCGCAACCTGCTAGGGGATTTGGTGGATCTTGAGCAGGTTCGTTCGGCCGGAGCCGACTGGCATGCCGGTGGTGAAGGCAATGAGGTCACCGCTGTGCACGTAGCCTTCGGAGACCATGCGGTGCTCGGTGATGGAGAGCAGTGCGTCGAACGTGTCGTACGGCTCGATCAAGAGCGACTGCGTTCCCCATACGAGCGCGAGCCGGCGCGCGACGTGCTCGTTCGGCGTTAGCGCAACGATGCGAGCGCGTGGCCGAAACGCCGCGATGTGGTGCGCGGTATGCCCCGTCGTCGTCCCCGTGACGACGAACGGCATCTCCAGCTCGTCGCTCGCGCGCGTCGCAGCTTCCGCGATGGAGCGTGCGATCGAGCGTTCGAGCCCCTCGAGGGAGCGCCGGTGCAGCGCGGCGTGCGGGTAACTGCGTTCGACCTCTTCGGCGATCTCGGTCATCGTTCGAACCGCTTCGGTCGGGTACGCACCGATCGCCGTTTCGCCGGAGAGCATGAGCGCGTCGGTGCCGTCGAGAATTGCATTTGCGACGTCCGCGGCCTCGGCGCGTGTCGGGCGCGAGGAGGCGATCATCGACTCCAGCATCTGCGTGGCGGTGATGACGGGCTTGCCGGCGCGATTGCAACGGGCGATCAGGTTTTTTTGGATCATCGGCACGGCCTGCAGCGGCATTTCGATTCCGAGATCGCCGCGCGCTACCATAATGCCGTCGGCCTCCGCGACGATCGCCTCGATATCGTCGAGCGCCTCGTGTTTCTCGATCTTCGCAAGGACGGGAACGTCCTTGTCGCGCTCGCGGATGAAGGCTTTGACCGCGCGCACGTCCTCCACGCTGCGCACGAAGGAGACCGCGACGTAGTCGACGTCGTGCTCGAGCCCGAAGGCGAGATATTCGAGGTCGCGCTGCGTCGGTGCACGCAAGTTGAGCGAACCGTCGGGATAGTTGATGCCCTGCACGGGCCGCAGGTCGCCGCCGAACTCTACGGTCGTGAGGATCTCCGTTGCCGTCTTGTCGACGATGCGCAACGTGATCTGCCCGTCCTGAAGATAAATGCGCTTGCCGATCGTGACGTCCATCGGAAGCTCCGGATAGGAGACCGAGACGTGCTCCGCCGTACCGAGGATGCTCTGCGTCGTTAGCGTGAGCTTCGCTCCGCGCGTCAGTCGAACGGAGGGCACGTCGCCGGCGAGCGGCCCGGTACGGATCTTCGGACCCGGGAGGTCTTGCACGATCGCCACGTACACGCCGAGCTCCGCAGCGATGCGCCGCGCCGTCGCAATCACCGATGCGTGTTCCGGCGGCATGCCGTGCGAGAAGTTCAGGCGAAAGACGTTCACGCCGGACTGCACGAGGGAACGCATGACGTCGGCGTCACGCGACGCAGGGCCGACCGTTGCTATGATCTTGGTGCGTTTTTGCGTCAGACTCTTCATACGTTGCATGTTCTATCAGCGTCCTTCGACAAGCTCAGGATGACACCTTAGGGCTCGCGATATGCCGTAGAATCTTTTGCGAGCGCGCGCGTCGACGTTGTCGGATGCGGATTCTGCGCCGGGTCGAAGCGCGAAGGATGACAAGAAGGGTCTCCCGCGAACGAAGGGTTGGATGTATCGGCGCGATCCGAACGACGAGCGCCGCGACGAGCGACTTGCTGGGAGCACCCTTGCGTCGTTCTTGTTGCATCTGCTTGCGGCCGCGTTTCTCGTTTCGATCGCGGCGGCAAGCTCGCAAGAGAGCGCGAGCGAATCGACCCTCGGCGGACAACTCCTCACGGTTTCGCAACAGCTCCCCGCGGCCGCGCAGGTCACGACGCCACACCCGGCGCCCCCGCGCCCGACCGTGCATCGCGTCGCTCCCGCAAAGCGTGCGGCGATGCATCCGTTTCGTCGGCCGCTGCCGGTGCTGCACGAGCTGACCCACGTCGTTCCGTCAGCCTCCCCGAACCCGACGCCGGTTCCGCCGACGACACCTCAGCCGCTTCCCGCTCCCACGCAAGCCGTCGCGGCCGTCCAGCCGACGGTCGCGCCGACGGCCAAGCCTAAGGCCGAGCCGACGCCGAGGCCGGCTCCGACGGCGCGACCTCAGCCGACTGCGAGGCCGGTATCCACCGTAGCGCCGACGACGAGGCCGGCGCCGACGGCCCGTCCGGTCCCGAGCGTAGCGCCGACGCACGCTCCGACGCAGGCGCCTGCTCCGGTGGTGGCCAGGACGACCGCGCCGCAGCCGACAGCCGCGGCGATGCCGCATCCGGTGCCCTCGCCGGTGTCACATCCAAATCTGCCGCCAAGTAACGCCGCCGGGGTTCCGAGCCCGCATCCGGCGATCGCCGAACACCCCGCATCGGGGCATGCGGCGCCGGGAAGGCCGAGCGCGAGTCTCGGTCGCGCGCACGTCAAGCCTCGCCCGATCGCCGTCGCTCCGACGCCGTCTCCCGCTCCCACGGAGCGGCCGCATCCGGCGCCGACGCGTAACCCGTACTCCGGCCTCAACGCACGCCTCAACGCGCTCTTGCCTCACGGACCGGTCATCCCGCACGAAGGCCACTACGTCGGAACGCTCTCGCTCGCTGGGCGCCTCGTACCCACGCCTCCTCCGAGCGTGCTTGCGCGTACGCGTTACATCTTCGAGGGGCCATTCGGTGGGGGCGACGGCACGCTCAGGATGTGGGTAACGAGCGTCGCGCGTCACGGACCGCTGTTGATCTGCTCCGGTTGGATACTGCACTTCCCCCGGACGATCGCGCAGGGAACGCTTACCGCACCCAACGTTCCGGTTGGCCCGGCCAACGGCATACAGATTGGCGGCATGCACTCGGTGTACAGTGGCCTCGCCGCGGGAATGGCGCCCATCGTCGTCGGGCTCGGCACGGCCGAATGCAGCGAGCGCGCGCTCGTTCCGTTCACGCTACCTGCGTCGCCGTAGGCCGAGCGTCGAGCGAAGTTCGCCGCCGCTGTTCGAAGGAGGGCAGTTGGAACTGCAAGATCCACCGGGCCACGCAGCCCGAGGTGCCCGCGCATAAGGGGCCGCTAGTCGCGCCCTACGGTAGCCGACCGTAACCGGCAGCGCGCACAAGCACCATACGCACGAAAGATCCGAGAAGGGCCGGCCCCCTGGGGTTGCGGCCCTTCGTGCGTTCGTGTATGCTGATAGCCGGTAGGTCAAGAGCGTGGGCACGTCCCGCGCTTCGCTGTTCTAAGAGGGGTCCCGCGCGGCTAGCGCAAGGTGCGACGCCGCTCAAACGGAGACGACGATGAGACAAGAGCTCGAAAGTGCGTTCGAGCGCGCGCTAGACGCGATCGCGCACGATAGCGCATTTGCGCAGCTCGAGGTCCTGCAACACACCGCGAAGCCGAAACACGGATCGATCGCGTTCACGGTGACGATCGACCGCCCAGGAGGTGCCGACCTCGTGCTGTGCGAGCGCGTCGCCGCGCGCATCAATGCCGGCCTCGAGGAACTCGACGCTTCGTACGAGCTGCAAGTGGAATCCGCCGGCCTCGACCGGCCGCTGACCAAACTCGCAGATTACGAGCGATTCAAGGGAATGCGTGCGCGGATCGTCACGTCGCTGCTCGTCGACGGGGCAAAGACGCATCGCGGCATTCTGCGTGGCCTGCAGGGGCAGAACGTACTGCTCGAAACGCGCTCGGGCCGGCTTCCGCTGCCGATCGCGACGATCAAGTCCGCGAATCTCGAGTACGACACACGCGCCGACCTCCAGCGAGAGAAGAAACAACGGAAGGGCACACATGGTAGAAACGGCAACTAGCGAGCGTCTCATCGACGTTCTGCAATCGATTGCGAACGAGCGCAACATCTCGTTCGAGATGCTGCTCGAGGGTCTCGAGGCGGCACTGCTCACGGCGTACAAGCGTCACTACGGCAGCGAAGCGAACGCGATCGTCATCGTCGACCGGCAAACCGGCGAGTATAAGGTCTACCATCGCCGCACCGTCGTCGAAGAGGTCACCGATCCGAAGCTCGAAATCTCGGTGAAGAGCTCCGGCGCGCCGTATCAGGTCGGCGACTTCTATGACGAGGAAGTCAAGCCCAAAGATTTTGGGCGCATCGCCGCGCAGACCGCAAAACAAGTCATCGTCCAGCGCATCCGCGAGGCGGAGCGCGACACGGTCTTCAACAAGTACACGCGCAAGCTGAACGATCTCGTTACCGGAACCGTGCAACGGTACGAGCAGCGAAACATGTACGTGCTCCTCGAAGGACGCGACGAAGCGATCCTCCCGATCAGCGAACAGGTGCCGGGCGAGATCTTCCGCATCGGCGACTTCATTCGCGCGTACGTCGTGGACGTGCGCAAGTCGCCGAAAGGGCCGCAGGTCGTGCTTTCGCGTACCGCCGAGGGGCTCGTGCAGCGGTTGCTCGAGCTCGAAGTTCCCGAGCTCGCGAACGGCATCGTCGAAATCATGGCGCTAGCGCGGGAGCCGGGCGTCCGCTCCAAGGTTGCCGTGCGCAGCCATCGCGCCGAAGTCGACCCGATCGGTGCGTGCCTTGGGCCGAAGTCGAGCCGCATCGCGAACGTCTCCGACAACTTGCGCGGTGAGAAAATCGACATCATTCCGTGGGCGCCGGATTACCCGACCTTCATCATGAACTCGCTCGCGCCGGCGAAGGTTATCGCCGTAGAGCTGTTCGAGGAGGACGGCGTCGCCCTCGTCATCGTGCCGGATTACCAGTTGTCACTTGCGATCGGACGCGACGGTCAGAACGTACGGCTCGCTTCGCGGCTCACGGGTTGGCGCCTCGACATCACGAGCGAGACCGAAGCGGACGCAACGCGCGAGCGGTATCTCGCGGAGCGCGCCGCACCGGCAGCGGACGCCGTTGCGGTACCGTCCGAGGAAGCCGCAGCTGCGGAGCCGTCGGAAGAAGAAGTCGCCGCCGCCGCGGACGCGGATCTCATCCGTAAGCTCGAGGAGTTTCGCCGCGAGCGCCTCGGAAGCGAGTAACGGCGGCCACGTTCCCTTTCGCCAGTGCGCTGGCTGCCGGCGCCGCCTGCCGCAGGCCGGCCTCGTGCGCTTCGTGCACGAGGCGGCAGGCTGGCACGCGGACGCTGCCGGCACGAGGCGCCGGCGGCCAGGCCGGGGCGTCTACCTCTGCTCGCAGGCCTGCGGCGAGCGGGTGGCGAGAAATCGACGCTACCCGGGGCTTGCATCCACGGCTGCAGAATATGGGTCCTGGAGTGGTTCGAATGATGTATGAACGTCCATGATTAGCGCGAACGCGCGCGCGAGCGCGTGCTCATGATATAGACGCGGAGCCGAGCCAGGACGCTGGATGGCCCCGCGCCTTCCAACGACTTGGGGCCTTCGATGTGCACCGCTCATCGAAGTGTGAAACTTGGCTACCGGAAAAGTACGAATCTTCGAGCTCGCCAAAGAGGTCGGGCTCACTTCAAAGGAACTGATCGCGCTCTTCAACGAGCGTTTGGGCGGGGTCTTCGAAGCAAAGAACCAACTGAGCGTCGTCCCGGACCAGATCGCCGATCTGGTCCGCAGCGTGCTGCTCAAACCAAGCGCCGGAAATGGCGGCATGGCGAAGAAAGCCGCGCCGGCGGCGCAGGCTCCGGCTACACCCGCGGCCCCAAAGGCATCTCCGGCCAAGGCGCCGCAAGCCGCGCCCCCCCCGCCGGAGCGTGCGCCCGAGGCGCCAATCCCGCGCCTTCGTCCGGTTCCATCGGGACAGACCTCGATAACCCCGAAGCCACCCGCACCACCGGCTCCGACTCCGGCGCCGCGGCCCGCCCCGCCGCCGCGCCCCGGCGTTGCGCCGCGCCCCGGACAGATGGCGCCGGGTCAAGCCGCACACTCGCCGGTCGTACCGGGCCGCCTCGTCGCCCCCGCAATCCGCCGGCCGGCAGGCAACGGCCCGTTCCGCCCCATCACCGGCCCTCGTCTAGCGCCGGGCACAACCGACATGCCCGCACCTTCCGCTGGAGCGAGCCGTCCCGGCGAGCGTCTGCGCGCGCGCGAAGACAAGATCGCTGCGAAGAAGGATCGCGAGACGGAGCTGCTGCTCGAAAAAGATCGCCAGCGCAAGAAGAAGACTGCGGCGCCGGCTCCCGAGCGGCGACTCGAAACGATTGAGATTCCGGACTTACTCACCGTACAAGAACTGGCGACGTCGATGATCGTTCCCGCCAAAGACGTGATTGCCGAGCTCATCAAGACCGGCACGATGGCGACGATCAATCAGAACATTCCAAGCGGCGTCGCTATTGCGGTTGCCAAGAGGTTCGGTTTCAACGCGGTCGTCAAAGAGGCGGGCGAAGAAGTCACGGTCGAGCAAGAGGAGGACCGGCCGGAGATGATGGCCGTCCGTCCCCCCGTCGTGACCGTGCTCGGTCACGTCGATCATGGTAAAACGTCGCTGCTCGACAAGATTCGTCGAGAGGACGTTGCCGCGGGCGAGGCCGGTGGCATCACGCAGAAGATCGGTGCGTATACCGTCGAGCACAAAGATCGCAAGATCACGTTTATCGATACGCCGGGCCACGAAGCGTTCACGGCGATGCGCGCGCGCGGTGCGCGCGTCACCGACGTTGCCATTCTCGTCGTGGCGGCCGACGACGGCGTCATGCCGCAGACGAAGGAGGCGATCGCTCACGTGCGCGCGGCGAACGTGCCGATCGTGGTCGCCGTCAATAAGATGGACAAACCCGACGCGCAACCCGAACGGGTCAAGCAGCAGCTCTCCGAAGAAGGGCTGCAGCCGGTCGATTGGGGAGGGAACGTCGAGTTCGTGCCCGTCTCCGCGAAGACCGGCGACGGCATCGACAAGCTGCTCGAGACGGTGTTGCTCGAAGCCGACATCCGCGAGCTGCGCGCAAACAAGAATCGTCGTGCGACCGGCGTCGTGATCGAATCGGCGCTCGATCGGGGCCGCGGTGCGGTTGCGACCGTGCTCGTGCAGAACGGCACGCTGCGTGTCGGCGACGTCGTCGTAGCGGGCGGAACCTTCGGCAAGGTTCGTGCTCTCATCGACGACAAGGGCAAACAAGTCAAGAAAGCCGGTCCGTCCATTCCCGTCTCCGTGATGGGTCTTTCCGACGTTCCCGCCGCTGGCGACACGCTGATGGTCGTGAGCGACGAGCGCGTAGCGCGAGAGGCCGCCTTGAAACGGCAATCGCGACGCCGCGACGTGCGTATCGCTGCAACCGGATCGCAGAAGGTTTCGCTCGAGACGTTCATGTCGATGATGCCATCCGAAGGCAACAAGGTGCTCAACCTCATCATCAAGGCCGACGGGCAGGGATCGGTCGAGGCGCTGCGCACGCGCATGGAATCGCTCTCCAACAACGACGTCGAGATCCGCGTCATCCATGGCGGCGTGGGTGCGATTAGCCCGAACGACGTGAACCTCGCGAGCGCCTCGGGCGCCGTGCTCATCGGGTTCAACATTCGCCCCGACGAAACGGCGAAACGGCTCGCGCAGCAAGACGGCGTCGACTTGCGCTTCTATCAGGTCATCTACGAGATCGAGGACGATCTCAAGAAGGCGATGCGCGGCATGCTCGCGCCCGTCGAGCGCGAGATCACGCTCGGACAAGCCGAAGTCCGGCAAGTCTTCAAGGTTAGCAAGGTTGGAACGATCGTCGGATGCTATGTCACGAGCGGCAAGCTGCAACGCAATGCAAAGGCGCGCGTCGTCCGGGACGGCGCGGTGGTCTTTGACGGCGAGATCGAATCGCTGCGGCGCTTCAAGGAAGACGTTCGCGAGGTCGCAGAAGGCTTCGAGTGCGGCGTGCAGCTTGCGCGATTCCAAGACCTCAAGGAGCGCGACGTCATCGAAGCCTACGCCAAGGAGCTCGTGGCGCCGGAGCCGGCACGTGCCTAGCAAGCAACGCATCGCGCGCATCGATCATGAGGTTCAGCGGATTCTCGGAATGCTCGTAACGCAAGAGCTCAAGGATCCGCGGCTCGGCTTCGTCACGGTAACGCGCGCCGAGGTGAGCGACGACTTACACCAGTGCAAGGTCTTCGTCTCGGTGATCGGCGATCGGGAGCAGGCGGAGCGATCGCTCGTCGCGCTACGCCACGCGGCGGGCTTTCTGCGCGGCGAGCTCGGCCATCGCATCGAACTGCGCCACACCCCGGAGCTCGTCTTCATCGAAGACCGCTCCACCGAGCGGGCGATCGAGCTTGCGAAGGATATGCGCGCCGACGCGGAGCGGCGCGTACGCGCGGAGCGCGTCGAGTGATCCAGGAGCGTCCGGAGCTGTCGAGCACCGCTGAAGTCGTCGAGGAGCTGCGTCGCAGAGCCGCGTTCGTGATGGTGAGCCACGTGAAGCCAGACGGCGACACGCTCGGCGCCGGCCTCGCGCTCGGCCTCGCGCTCGAGAAGATCGGGAAGCGCGTTCTCTATTTCCAGCAAGATCCCGTGCCGCGCACGCTGCGCTTTCTTCCGGGCACGCAGCGCGTCTCGCGCGCGCTTCCGGCAGACCTTCCGCCCGATGCTCTCTTCGTCTTTTGCGATATGAGCGATCGTACGCGCGCCGGCGCCTTCTTGCCGCAGGTCGCTCGCGAGAACGTTCTCGACGTCGATCATCACTTGGGAAACACGCTCTTCGGCGCTCTGAACTACGTGCTGCCGACGGAGTGCTCGACGGGAACGTGCGTGATGCACTTGCTGCGCGGACTCGAGGTCGAAATCGACGCGGAGATCGCCACCTGCGTTCTCACGACGATCATGACCGATACCGGCGGCCTCATGCATTCGAACACGTCGCCGGAGGCGCTCGAGCTGGCCGCGCAGCTGATGCGTATCGGCGCGGACAAGGAACGGATAACCCGCGAGATCTTCGGCAACAAACGAATCGCGGCGACGAAGCTGCTCGGCCGTGTCATCAACGCGATGCAGTTCGGGCACGACGGCCGCTACTGCTGGTCGTGCGTCGACGACGCGATGCTCCACGAGTGCGGCGCAGACGGCGAAGACACGGAAGACATGGTCAACGTTTTGCTCGGTCAAGAAGGCGTCGAGGTCGCGGCACTCTTCAAAGCCTACGGCGGCGAGCTACGCGTGAGTTTGCGATCGGTGGGTCGCGTGAACGTGCAGGCAGCGGCGGCGAGCCTCGGCGGCGGCGGGCACTTCCGCGCCGCGGGTTTGGATTTCGCGGGGTCACTGGAGGAGGCGGTTGCGGCCGTGGACGTCGCGCTCGTGCAGCAGGGGCTGTGAGGCGGCCTTCGACCGAGTCAGGGTGACGACGACTGCTCGGATTCGTTAACGTTTTCAAAGCCGCGGGGCCGACCTCGGCTCAGGTCGTCGCGCGGATGCGCCGCATCTACGGCGTCTACGCGAACGATCGCGAGATCGCGGTCGGACATCTCGGTACGCTCGACCCGCAGGCGGCGGGCGTTTTGCCCGTCGCGGTCGGAAAGGCAACGCGGCTCATTGCGTTGCTCAGCGACCAGCGCAAAGCCTACGCCGGCGTGCTCGCACTCGGTCGCGCAACGACGACGCAGGACGCGCTGGGCGAGACCACCGCGCAAGGAGAGATTCCGGAGGATTGGGCTCGCCGCTTGGAGGTGGCAATTCCGTCATTTCTCGGGCGCGTCGAACAGACGCCGCCGATGTTCTCCGCAGTGCACCACGAGGGCCGCCGGCTCTACGAACTCGCCAGGGAAGGGAAGAGCGTAGAGCGCAAACCGCGCAGCGTCACGATCTACTCCATCGCGGTGATCGGGCTCGAGGAGCGAGCGGCACGCCTGCGCGTGACGTGCGGCGAGGGAACGTACGTGCGAACGCTCTTTGCCGATCTCGGCGCCGCGATCGGCGTTCCCGCGCACATGGGCGCGCTCGTGCGCGAAGCGTCGGGCCCCTTCGTGCTCTCGGAGTCGCTGCTGCTCGACGAGATCACGGCAAACCCGTCGGCAGCGCTGATGCCGCCGGAGAACGTCATTCCGTTTCCGACGATCGTGCTCGATTTGCGCGAGATCGTCGATTTCCGAGCCGGACGGGTCGTGCCGCTACCGGAAGGAGCGCCGGCGAAACATGTCTTCGTGCGCGATGCGTCGCGCACGCTCGTCGGCGTAGGCGAGACGCACGGTGCTCTGCTCGCGCCGCGAAAGGTCTTCGTGTGAGACTCCATCGGGAGCTCTCTCGTGAGATCGAGCGCCCACTCGCGCTTGCGATCGGATTCTTCGACGGACTACATCTCGGCCATCGCGAGCTCATGCGCGAGACGCTGCGTGCACGCAAGCCGGGGTGGCGTTCGGGCGTGCTGACGTTTTCGAACCATCCGGCGGCGTTCTTACGACCGGGCACGCAGCCGTTGCTGCTCACGACGGTGCAGGAGCGCATCGACCGTTTCGCCGAGGCGGGTATCGAGGAGTGCTTCTTCGTGCCCTTCGACGAGCGCATCGCATCCATGACACCGCAGGGTTTTCTCGACATGCTCGTGACGCAGCTCGGCGTCCGCGCCGTCGCCGTCGGCGAGACGTTTCGCTTCGGGCGAAAGCGCGCCGGAGACGTCGCGTTCATGCGCAGCTACTTGGCGTCGCACCGGGTCGCGGTGACGGCGGTGCCGAGCATCAACCTCGACGGCGAGCGCGTCTCGTCGACGCGCATTCGGGCGCTCGTCTACGACGGGGACCTCGAGCGCGCGGAGGCGATGTTGGGATACGGCTACGAGCTGCGCGGCATCGTCGAGGTCGGCGCGGGGCGCGGCCATGGCCTGGGGTTTCCGACGGCGAATATTCACCCGCCGGAGAAACTGCTGCCCCGGGACGGCGTCTACTCCGGGGTGGCACGGTACGACGGAAGGGATTACGCGACATTGGTTTCCATTGGCACGAATCCGCAGTTCGGCGAGAACGTGCGCAGCATCGAAGCGTGGCTGCGCGATTTTCGCAAGAGCATCTACGGGCGCGAGCTCGCCCTTCGGGAGCTGCGCTTCGTGCGCGAGCAGGCGATCTTCGCGAGTATCGACGAACTCGTCGCACAGATGCAGCGGGACCTCGAAGCCGTCGCATATCCGGGGTTTTCATGAGTACGCGACTTGCCCTGGTCGCCGTGCTGTTGCTCGCTGCGTGCGGCACTTCGTCGCACGCGACGGGCATCCGACCCGGCGACGTCGCACCGTCCTGGACCGATCCGCTGTCCACGGGAGGCAGACTCGCGTTTTCGTCGTTGCGCGGCAAGCCGGTCTATCTCAACTTCTTCGCGACCTGGTGCCCGCCGTGCAACGACGAGGCACCGTGGATCGAAGATTTGCAGCGGCGCTACGGTACGCGCGGCCTGCACGTCGTCGGCATCGACATGGCGGAGAGCGCACCGCTCGCGCAGCGCTTCCGCGCGAAGTATCATTTGACGTATCCCGTCGTCGTCGACGGCGGAACGCTCGAGCAGCTCTACAATATCAACGGCTTGCCGGTGCACGTCTTCATAAAGCGCGACGGAACCATCTACCGCAGCGTCGTCGGCGAGATGTCGAAGGCGGAGATCCAAGCCGCAGTTAGGGTAATTCTCTAGCTCCGCCTTGACATACCATGTACGAAGGCGTCACGGCTTTCCTACGAGCAGACCGAATCCCGCGCCGACGTAGTTGAAGCGTAGGGTGGGGTCGCCGGTCAGAGCGTGTCCGTACTCCACGTCGAGCTCGAGGCGGTCGCCAAGGAGCCGCTGGATTCCGACGTCCATGAAGGCGCGGTTCCCGGCGTCTGGTGCGAGGCGCGAAACGTCGACGTACTCGACGTAGGCCTGCGTCGCGACGTCGATCTGCTGCAGGACGAGAAGCGACGGCGTGAAGGTTCCGTATTTTGCATGAACGCCCGCCGCGCTCGAGCCGCCGGTTGCGGCGAAGGAGAGCGTCGAACCGATCGACGTCGCCGGCGTCAGGTTGTACGAGACGTCGGCATTTGCCGTGTAGGTCGCGTTTCCGGCGGTTAGTGTACGCGCACCGTTGGGCGTCGAGTAGAGACCGTCGAAGCCGACCTCCCAGCGCGACGCCGGCTGGAGCTCGTACTTGAAGCCGATTCCCGTATCGGTGAATCCCGCAGTACCGCCCACGGCGCTGCGTTGGAGTACGTCGTTCGGACCGAAGAGATCGAGTTCGAACCGCGGTGTGACGCCGTAACGTATGAAGCCTTGCGCGATCTGGATTTGCGCCGTGCGGCTCCTGCTCGGACCGATCTGCGTGTTCTGATATCCGAGCTCGACGACGACGGTGCCGCGCTCCGCCGCGCAAGGACTGTAGCCGACAGTCGGCCGATTGAGCTCGGCGAGCAGGCCGGCGCAGGGATCCGGCGTCGGCGTCTGTGCAGGAGTCGCAGCGGTTGCGAGAATCGACGAGAGCGCGACGACCGCGATCATCGCACGTCACGCAGCTCGATAGAGAATGCGTCTTGGAAGCCGCCGCTGCGCAAATTACATGCGGAAGCCACGGGTCTTAGGGAACGCTCGTAGGGGGCGGCGGAACGAGGGCGTCGATGGCGCGACCGAGGCTGAGGAGTTGCGCTCGCTGAACCTGTAGGTTCGTCGCTACCGATGTCCTTGCGCCCACAGCTTGCGACTCGAGGGCGGCGACTTTCTGAGGATCGACGCCGATGGCTGCAGGATCGACCGCACGTAAATAGGCAATCGCATCATTAACATAGGTGTTTGCGGTTCCGAAGTTTCGATCGTCCAGCGCGACGGCCGCGCGATATACGGCATTGCTCGCTCGCAGCAATCGACCGATGGATTGAAAAATGGCGAGTTGCCGTTGCGCGCTCTGTAAGTGTGCTTGGACGGCCGTGACGCGTTGTGCGCTTTGCCCCCGCGACAGCGAACCGCCGACGAAATACGCCACAATCCCCGCCGCGATCAATACCAGGGTCGTTATGATCCACGCTCGGTTCTTCGACTGGTTGCTCATTCCACGAGTCAATTCGGCAAGCTCACCGGCGGTTCCCACAGAGAGGATCTTGCGCGACATCGTTTGGGCTCGCGACCCGACTCGGGCCTAGCAGGCTGCGAAAAAACCGGTCCAAATGCGGGCGTGACGCTCGTGTGGAACGGCGGAGCTACTTTGGCAGCCCACCGCGGATCGGGATTCATGGCGCTCTTCACGAGGACGCTCTCCCTGCACGATCCTCTTGTGACGACGATCCGCGGCTCCTCGATCGACCAGCTCAGCTTCGGAGCGATTCTGGCCCACGCGCAGCAGACGCCGGGCGCGGTCTCGCAAGGTGGTCCTGGGCCGATAATCAACGGCGTCCCTACGGACGCCGTAACGCTGATACCTACAAGCTTGGTAAGGGGCACGGGATTGACGCTTGAAGTTGTCGACATCTCGAGGGTCACGAAACTCCCGCTACGCGTACTTGGCTACGAAGTCGGCAAGCTCGTGCGCACGATCGATGTTTTGAACGTTAGCGTATTGCCCTAAGGGCTGCGAGCACGAACGCGTACGGCCCCTCGGGCGCGACCTACGGCTTGCGCAACCTCTGGTTCGCGTTATTCATGATGTAAATCTCATCGGCATGCCGCATGCCCAAAAAACTCTGGTCGTAAATGACCGCAACGTATTGGCCGCGGTGAATGTCCCTCATCTGATACGTCGTTTTTCCGTTTGCGGAAAAGATGCGATCGAAGTGGGGTACGATCTCGAAGCTGAGCACTTGACCCGAGCGTGGATTGCGCACTTTGATATTGGTCGTCGAGACGTGGGTCATCTCGCCATAGAATGTCGAGGCTGCCATCGCGACCTGAGGTGCGAGGCAAAGCACGATTGCCGCGAGCACGATCGCGCACCGGCGCAACTGCATGAGATTCATGATATGGATACTTCCTTACGAGCGACGTGACAAAATAGTCACGGTGACGAAACGGTGAAGCTCCAGCCGTCGGAGATGGGCACGCCGTCGGCGCTAACGCCCACGATGCGTACGGTATGTCTTCCAACGAGAAGCGGGAAGGCCGGCGTAAACTCAAAGCCGAGCGCGGTAACTTTGGAAATCTGCGTAACGCTTTCACCGTCGAGCGAGATGCGCAGGCTGCCTGGTCGAACGCGCTCGCGAAAGGCCGCGTTGACGAGAGGGTATGGTCGATTCGTGCTTCCCCAGGGGCTCGGACGGTGAATCAATGAATGCCCGGCGTCCGCGGATGCGGGGCCAGGATGCGGATGTGAGGTTCCCGGGCGGTATGGCGGAACGGATGCCCCGATCGTTGCCGAGCAGAGGATGAACACCGCGATCGCCGCGATGGTCGAACGCATAAATAAAGGCATGCTTTTCGTCCGAGCGTTCATGAGCGAGGCTTGCTCTTCAGTCCGATGCGGGTGAAGAAGTGTTGCGACATCTATGGCACCCAAACGTGTGCCGGTCTTGTGGTTGCTGCCGCCGCGTTCGAGTAGGTCGAATACGGAGTCCAGACGCGTGAGGCGGAAAAGCCGGGCAATAAGCGGCCGTACGCCGACAAGCCGAACGCGTGAGCCCGGGTAAAGTCTGCGCATCGCATTATGCAAACGCACGAAGCAACCGAGAGCGCTAGCATCCATGAAGCGGACGTCGCTGAGATCCACGGTGACGTATTTGCGGAGCGCAGCGGGCTCCAATCGCGCGAGCAACGCGTCCTTACTGAAGCAGTCGAGGTCGCCGTGCAAGACAAGCGGGTCTTCTTGGAGTGGAGAGGAGGACGCTGGGGTGCGCATATGGGACGCTTTCTCCGACGACGTGGTCGCCAGCATTTTTGATGGTAAGGCCAACCAGCCTCGAAAGGCTGTCCGCTTACGTACCAGAAGCCCGGGCTCATCACTCGGGCTTCTGGGCGCGTTGCGTTTACGCTAGCATATTGTACACGCGACAGGGGAGTCGGGCGCTGTTCGCTTTCGAACAGGGAAACCGTATCAGGCGTAGTAAAAAATCGGCGGAGAAGGGAGCGTTCAGAAGGAGGCGATATGTACCGTGGAGACCACGGCCCCGGGGGGGGGCGACTGACGGTCGATCTGCTCAGGCAAAACGCACTATTGCGCGGCTTAACTGGGCCCGACGCGGAGGCTGCGGCGGAGGCCGGCCAGATCATCGATCTGCGAACCCGACAAGAGATCTACGATGCGGATGCTGAGATACGCGAGGCATTGTTCCCGATCCATGCGGTGCTTTCCGTGGTCGCACAACTGCGGAACGGTCAGATGATCGAAGTAGGGACGATCGGGCGCGAGGGGGTCTCCGGCATTCCTCTTTTGCTCGGTTCTACGACATCTGCGAACCAGTGTTATTGTCAGGTTCCAGGACTGGCGATCTCGTTACCCGCAGCGTTCTTCACCCATTTGCAGGAAAGGAATCTCGCCTTTCGCAGATTGCTCGATCAGTATTTGCAGGCATACATTAACCTTCTCGGGCAACTCGCTGCGTGCAATCGCCTGCATAGCGTATACGAGCGATGTGCGCGTTGGCTCCTCCTGACGCACGATAGGGTGAAGGCCGACGTTCTTCCCTTGACGCACGAGTTTTTGGGAATGATGCTCGGGACGCGACGTTCAGGCGTTACCATTGCAGCGGCGACGCTGAAGGCCGCCGGATTCATCGAGTATAGCCAAGGGCTGATCACGATTGTGAACAGGCCCGGCCTTGAGGATGCGTCCTGCGAATGCTATGCAGTCGCTAGAGGACAGTTCGGCGATTTGCTGCGATAACGCTTTGCGCTGATTCGATTCAAGCCGATATGAGTACGTATTCATCGGGCCGTTCGATGCGATGAAAGAGTCAATGTATGAACCGATTTCTCAGCCGCAGCGTTGCTGCCATAACGGCTGTTGCTGAGGTACGGTTAGGCGGCCTTGACGACGAGGGCGCCCTCATGGAGGTCGACGTTTGCGGCGCCGCCTTCCTTGATCTCGCCGCGTAGGATCGCGGACGAGAGCGGCGTGCTGATTTGGCGCGCTACGATTCGCTGGACGTAGCGAGCCCCGCTGCCGGCCGCCATCGACTCGAGCGCGAGAAAGCGCTTCGCCTCCTCCGATAAACGCAAACGCACGAGGCGCGCGTCGAGGCGGTGGGCGAGCGCGTCGACGTGGATCGCAACGATCTCCTCGATCTGGTCGAGGCCGAGAGGATCGAACGCCACCACTTCGTCGATGCGGTTGAGCAGCTCGGGACGCAGCACGACCTGCATGTCGTCCTCTGAAAGATTCGTCGTGAGGATGATGATCGCGTGGCGAAAGTCGATCTTACGGCCCCTCGCGTCGGTGAGATGGCCGTCGTCCAATATCTGCAGCAGCATCGCCGCAACGTCCGGGTGCGCGCTCTCGAGCTCGTCGAAGAGCACGACGCAGTAGGGGCGACGGCGCACGGGCTCGGTGAGCTGGCCAGGTTCGTCGTGACCGGCGTAGCCGGGAGGCGCGCCGATGAGGCGAGAGACCGCATGGCCTTCGCGCAACTCCGAGAGGTCGACGCGCACGAGCGCGCCGTCGGTACCGAAGAGCGCTTCCGCGAGCGCTTTCGCGAGCTCGGTCTTACCGACGCCGCTCGGGCCGTGGAAGAGAAAACTCCCCAGCGGTCTGCGCGGATCGTGCAGACCCGCACGCGCGCGGCGAATGGCATCGGAGACGGCGGAGATCGCGCGCGTCTGGCCGACGACGCGCTTGGCAAGGGTCGTCTCCAAGTCGAGGAGCTGGTTCACTTGCGATTCCGTCATCGCGTCGACGGGGATTCCGGTCCACTTCGAAGCGACCGCGGCCACGTCGTCGCGCGTCACGCGCGCGCCGCCGAGATCGTCGGGCTTCGCGCGCAACGCCACCGATGCGGCGGCCTCGTCGAGAAGATCGATGGCCTTGTCCGGCAGAAAGCGATCGGCGATGTACCGCGCGGAGAGCTGCGCCGCGGCTTCAAGAACGGAGTCGTTGATGATTACTTTATGGTGCGAGGCATAGTGATCGCGCAAGCCACGCAGGATCTCGAGCGTCTCCTCGACGCTCGGCTCGTTCACCATAACGGGCTGAAAGCGGCGCTCGAGCGCCGCATCGGATTCGACGTATTTGCGATACTCGTCGAACGTCGTCGCCCCGATGCACTGAAGGTCTCCGCGCGCGAGCTCCGGCTTGATCATCGAGCTCAGGTCGAGCGCGCCCTCCGCCGCGCCGGCGCCGACGAGCGTGTGCATCTCGTCGATGAAGAGAATCACGTCGCGCGCGCTCTTGCGCACTTCGTCGAGAATGCGCTTCACGCGCCCCTCAAACTCGCCGCGGTACTTCGTTCCGGCGACGAGCGGCCCGAGCGAGAGCGCGAGGACGCGCTTGCCCCGCAGCGCAACCGGCACGCGCCCGGCGACGATGCGCTGCGCGAGCCCTTCGACGATCGCGGTCTTGCCGACGCCCGGCTCGCCGACGAGAACGGGATTGTTCTTACTGCGCCGCGCGAGAATCGCGATGACGCGGTCGATCTCCTCGTCGCGGCCGATGACCGGGTCGAGCTTGCCGTCGCGCGCGAGCTCGGTGAGATCGCGGGAGAAGCTCGCGAGCGTCGGCGTGTTCGCGCCACGCAAACGCCGCGTGAACTCGTCGACGGGAGAGGAGCCGGACGGTCCTTCGCGGCGTAAACGGTCTGCGAGAATCGCACTGCCGGCGAGGAGGCTTGCGGCGGCGAGCGACGCGCCGATCAACGGCAGCGCGGCGCGACGCCGCGCGCACGTCGCGCAGAGGCGTTTGTCGCCGTCGAGGGCAATTGCCGGGCGGGCGCCGCACGATTCGCAGGTGACGTCGGTCATGCTTCTATGGTTTCGCGAGAAAGATGACGTTCACCGTTTCCCTGACGCTCGTCGTTCCAGCGTCGAACTGCGTCGGCGTTGCAACTGCCGCCATGACGCGCAGCGCTTGCGGCGCCGGCGCGTACTCGTAACCGAGGGTGATCGATGCGATACCGGCGATGTGCAAGCGGGCGGCGCTCGCGATCGCGGCAGCGGTCGCCGTGGCGTCGGCGACGGCTCGCTGCAGGGCTTCGTGTCGTGCGCTCGTCGCGTCCGAGAGGCCGAACGACACGCCGAGGCGCATTGCGCCGGCGAGCGTCGCGGCGTCGACGGCGCGGCCCGCAAGCGAGAGCTGGCGCACCTTGATTGCAAAGGAGCGATCGACCGTGTAGCCCGAGCGATCGTTCGGCGGCGGCGAATAACTCACGTTGTAGGAGGAGAGCGCGATGTCGGCTCGGGCGACTCCGAGCGCGACGACCGCGGCGACGATGCGGTCGTAGATCGCCGCGTTGTCGCTCACTGCAACGCTCGCGCTATGACCGTCGTACGTCTCGACGGACGCGCTCACGACGGCTTGATCGGGCGGCAGCGTAACGACTCCCGTGCCGGTAACGCTGATCTGCGTCGGCGAGGGGGCAGCGGTTTGCGCCGCTCGCGCGGAAAGCGGGGAAAGAAGAAGCAGCCCGATGAGAAAGGCGCAAAGGGCTCCCGCGCTACGTGGCCGGCGCAGCGCCGTCAGAAGGAGATAAGTAGGCATGGATATCCTTTCTTGGATCGTTTTCGGATTCATTGTCGGCGCGGTTGCGCGCTGGATCGTTCCCGGCGCAGCCCCGGGCGGCTGCCTCATGGACATCGTGGTTGGGGTCGTCGGCGCCTTCATCGGGGGCTGGATCTTCCGGCTCTTCGGGCATCAAGGCGTGACCAACTTTTGGAACTGGCACAGCTGGCTTGCCGCCGTCGTCGGTGCGGTTGTCTTGCTCTGGGCTGCGCGGGTAATTTCTGGCCGGCGACACGTGGTCTAGGAGGCTCCTAGGCGCCGAGGTGCCTCCGGGGGCCTCGCCTAAGTATCATTCATCATGGCGTACATCATCACCGAACCGTGTATCGGCACGAAGGACAAGTCGTGTGTCGACGTCTGTCCCGTCGATTGCATTCACGGCAAGGATGAAGACGAGATGCTTTACATCGATCCAGAGGTCTGCATCGATTGCGGCGCCTGCGTGTCCGCGTGCCCCGTCGAGGCGATCTTCGCCGACTCCGACGTTCCCGAAAAGTGGCAGAACTACGCCGAAATCAACGCGGAGTATTTCAAGAAGGCGGAGGCGTGAAGCGTCTCGCTCTGGCGTTCGCCGTGGTGGCGTGCGTCGCGGCGCCCGCATCGGCGCAGATGGCTCCGCGGCCGTTTCCTTCACAGACGCCGGCGTCTTCCTTCATTCCGCTCTCGACGCCCGCGCCGCATTTCGGCCCGCCGATGGCGGTCGACGACGTTCTCGCGCAGTCGATCGAGTATGACGGCAAGCCGGTACGAGCCGTCGGCACGGTTCGCAACCTGCGCACGGATACGACGCCGAGCGGTCCCGTGCTGCAGTTCGATCTCTGCGGTCACCGCTGCATTCTCGTGCTCGACGCGACGAATCCGACGGTCGCGGACGGCGCGACGGCAACCATCGCCGGCACGTTCCACCGGCACTTCGTGCGTGGCCGCTTCTCGCAGAACGACGTCATCTTGATCGTTCCCGGCGGCTTGCCGCGCGATGACTCGCAGGATTGGCGTCGTACGCTCGAGGGGTACCCGCCCACTCCGAGGCCGTAACCACAGGATTACAAGCAATGTCTAGTCGGCGAGGGTGACGGCGAAGGTCGTTTGCGTCTGGGCGACGACCACGTCGGCCTGCTCGAGGAGCGCCGACGACGCGTCGGAGGTCGGAACCGCCACGATGCTTTTCACGGGTCGCGCTTCGGCTCCGTAGCGCACCTGCCGGGCGCGCAAGAAAACGTTCTCTGCCGGCGCAGCGCGGCGTTCGCCGCGCAGGGCAACGAAGAGACACGGCACGATGCCGATGCTGCGCAGCTCGTTGCCGTTGCGCGTAAATCCCGCAGCGTATTCGCCGCCGATGCCGATGTCGAGCGGCACGACGATGCGACCGCCATTCTCGAGCTGTTGCCACCACGCCACCGGAATGTCGTTGGCACTGGCCGAGACGACGATGCGATCGTACGGGGCTTCCGCAGCGAAGCCGTCGTGGCCGTCGCCGAGCACGACGCGCACCGCTTCGTAACCGCACGCGTCCAATGCGACGCGCGCGCGTTGCACGAGATCCGGTTCGACCTCGACCGTGATGACGAGTCCGTTCGCGCCGGCGAGCTCCGCGAGCAACGCGGCGTTGTATCCGCTTCCGGTGCCGATCTCCAGAACGCGGTCGCCGGATCGTACGGCGGCAAGATCGAGCATGCGCGCGAGCATGCTCGGCTGCGAGATCGATGCCACGGTTTCGCCGTCGGCGTGCTTGATCGAGATCGCGCGATCGGCATATGCTTCTTCTGCGGCCACTTCCGGGATGAATCGATGGCGCGGCACGGTTCCGAAGGCACGCGCAACCGCGGGGTCCTGCAGCGTGCCCGCCTGTTGCAGCTCGGAGACGAGGGTCTCGCGCAAGCGCGCGTGTTCCATCGCGCAGCCTTCGGCGGTAACCTACGAGGGCCTCGGTACCGCGCGTGCGAAGGACGCGGACATGGCCGACAGCTGGCTCGAGCACGCGTTTGCCTACGCTCCGTGGGTGCTCTTCGCGCTCGTCGTGCTCGTCGCGTTTGTCATGACGCGCGGGCACAGAGTCGAGCCCGCCAAGATCGGCCAGACGTTTGCTTGCGCGGGATGCGGCCGTCGCGGCTCGCGCGATCAGATGGTGACGGTGGGTCACGAAGGCGCGGAAACTTGGTACTGCCCGCAATGCTTGTCGCAGCAGTCTTAGCCCTCGCGACCGTCGCGCACGCTCCGGCGATGGGTGCTTACAGGCTTCCCGGACGCGTGGTCTACGTCGGCATAGATGCGGAGCCGCCGGATCAGCCGACGATTCAGTTTTACGACTCGAAGACACGGCGCATGGGGACCCTCGACTACGTCTGTGGCCGCGTCTATCGTACGGATGCACGGCCGGCGCTCACATTCACGCTCGGCGCGCCGGCCATTCCGGTGCGGGAGCGCCCGCTCATCGTCGGAACTGCCGCCGGCCGGCTCGGCGCCTCGCTGTGGTACGCCCCGAATGCGGCTCATCGGGCGACAATCGCGCTCATTCAGGGAGCCGACGATTCCACGCGGCAAATGGGCTTTCTCATCCCATATTTCATCGCCCATGGCCTCACGGTCGTGACGTACGATCAGCGTGGAACGGGCGATTCCGTCGGAGACTGGCGTTACGCGAGCCCCGCATCCAAAGCGGAGGACATTCTTGCGTTGCTGCGGGTAGTACGGTCTGATCCGGCCGTGGATTCGCGCCGCATCGGCGCGTGGGCGGCGAGTAACGGCGGTTGGGTAGCGCCGATCGTTGCCACGCGCTTTCCGCTCGCATTTCTCATTTTGAAGAGCACGTCGAGCGAGAGCATTACGGACAACGTGCTCTACGAAATTGCCGCCGAACTGCGAGAGTATGGGCGCTTCACCTCGGAGCAAATATCGCAGGCGATGCTCTTCGAGCGCACGATGTTCGACGCGCTCGCGACCGATTCAAACTGGAATGCAGCCGCACTCGCACTGACCTCTGTCAAAACGCAGCCGTGGTTTCGATACATGCGCATTCCACCGGGTTTTACCGTTCCGCCCGCCGCCGCGCTGCTAGCCGCCCTACGCGCGTCGTTGATCTACGACCCGGCCGCGACGCTCGATCGCGTCCGCACGCCGACGCTCGCGCTGTTCGGCGCGTTGGATAAGAATGTGGATGCGAGCGACAGCGCCGCGCGTTATCGCAACGCATTCAAGCAATCCGGCATGACGGACTTTACGATCATCACTTTTGCGCATGCGGGGCATCTGCTCGTTGACTCGCGCACCGGTTACGAGGATCAGTCTTCGCTTCCGGTCCATTATCTAGGCTACCCCGAAGCGATGCTCCACTGGCTCGAAGCGCGCGGCTTCGCAACGTAACGCCAGCTTCTCAGCGCGGCTCGCGCTAGTCTTCTTGCGTGTAGCCCTTCAAGAGTTCGTGCATGCGGCCGGCCATCTTCATGGCCTCTTCCCATTCACGCTGCCACATATTGCGGCCGAAGATGAGACCGACACACCCCGCTTGCATCGCGACGTGCGCCTTGTGAATCGTGTCTTCGTCGCCGAGTTTGCTGCCGCCCGAAACGAGGACGAGGCATTTGCCCGCAGAGCGCACGACGCGGCGAAGCGCGTCGAGCTCGTCGGGATTCATGGAATCGTACGGCTTCGGCATTTGCGATGCCGTTGCGGCGTGATGCTTCGGTTGATTGAGCTTGATGACGTCGGCGCCGATCTCGAGGGCGACGCGTGCGGCATAGTCGACGGCGTAGAGCGAGTCCTGCCCGCCTTTCGCCGCGATCGCAGCGCCGCGCGGGTAGGCCCAAATGACGAGCGGCATGCCGTAACGCTCGCACTCGTGGCGGACATCGTTACACTGTAAGATATCGGCGTCTTGCGCCGGGCTGCCGACGTAGAGCGTATACCCGACGGCGTCCGCGCCGAGGCGAACGGCGTCTTCGACCGACGACGTGAGCGGGCTGATCGGCGCGTCGTCGGAGGGAACATTCGTCTTACCATTGATCTTCAAAACGAGCGGGACCCTGCCCGCATACGCCGCGTGGTACCGTTCCGCGAGCCCAACGTGCAATGCGATTGCCGAGAAGCGTCCTTCGACAGCGAGGCGGTAGATCCAATCGGTGTCGACGGCTGCCGGGTTATCGAAGAAATCGACCGGTCCGTGCTCGAGGCCCTGATCGATCGGAAGGATCATCAGCGTTCCGTTGGCGGGGCCATGCTCGTACAGCAGGCGGTGCAGCCGCGTGCGCTTTCCAGTAGAGAGGCGCATGTCCTCGAGGGTCGGGCGGCGTACGGCGGTAGCGATCACGTTTGCGCCTTCGGCAGGGAGCGCGGCCGCCCTTTGCGGCGCGGCTCAGGGTGACGCGATAGGCTGCAGCGAAGGTGGCGGCTGTGAGCACGCGCGTCGGTTTCATCGGGCTGGGTGCGATGGGGGAGCCGATGGTTCGTACGCTCCTGCGCGCCGGCTTTGCGGTGACGTCGTGCGCGCATCGCCGGCGGGAGCCGATCGACCGCTTGCGCGAAGCGGGCCTCGCGGAGGTCGCAGATCCCGCCGCGGTTGCCGACCAGAGCGAGATCACGATCGTCTGCGTTCCCGACGCACCGCAAGTCGAGGAAGTGATCTTCGGCGATCGCGGCGTCGCGAGCGGCACGCGCATCGAGTGCTGCGTCGTCGACATGTCGACGATCTCGCCGATCGCATCGCGCCGATTCGCCGAGCGGCTGCGGCGGCAGAGCGTCGGGTTCGTCGACGCGCCGGTCAGCGGCGGCCCTTCGCGCGCAGAAAGCGGCTCGCTGACGATCATGGTCGGTGGCGAAGCGAGCGACGTCGCGCACGTCGAGCCGGTGCTACGCGCGCTCGGAACGCCAACGCATCTCGGCCCCGTCGGCATGGGCGAAACGGTAAAGCTCGCGAACCAAGCCATCATCGCAAGTGTGATGCTGGCAAACGTGGAGGCACTCGTGCTGGCCGAGCGCCTGGGAGCGGATCGCGACGCCGTGTGCAGAGTCCTCGCAACCGCGACGGCATCGAACTACGTGTTGGAGCAGTGGCTTCCGAAGACATGGTTTGCAAACAACTTCGCGGGAGGTTTCTCGCTCGATCTTCTGCGCAAGGACCTTGCGGCGGCGCTCGAAGCGGCACGGAGTCTGGGGCATCCGATGCCGGCGACGGGGCTCGCCTATCAACTCTACACCGCACGCTCCGCAGAAGGAGACGGCGCGCTGGATTACAGTGCGATCGCCAAAGCCTATGAACGAGACCATTCCGAAACAGTCGCGCGGAACGTTTCCTAAGAGCCCGGATTTCAACAAGAAGATTCTCGTCGTCGACGATGAGTCTGCGATCCTGAAGACGTTGCGCTTCAACCTAGAGCGCAGTGGTTATGCCGTGATCACCGCAACCGACGGTCGGAGCGCGATCACGCTTGCCCAGCGCGAGCAGCCCGATCTCGTGGTGCTGGACATCATGCTGCCGGTGCTCGACGGCGTCGAGGTGTGCAAGGAGATCCGCAAGTTCAGCGCGGTGCCCATCATCATGCTCACTGCAAAAGATCAGGAGATCGACAAGGTCCTGGCGTTCGAGCTCGGTGCGGACGACTACGTTACCAAACCCTTTGCCCTGCACGAGTTCCTAGCGCGCGTCAAGGTTCGCTTGCGGCGCCCAGTGCCGGCGCAGGACGAGAGCGAAAAGGCGATCGTGCTCGGCGACATCGCGCTCGATCCGTCGCGCCAGCAGCTCACGGTCCGCGGAAACGACGTTGCGCTCGCACCGAAAGAGTTTTCCCTCCTGCGCGTGCTGATGGAAAACCAAGGGCGCATCGTGACGCGGCAAACGCTGCTGGACAAGGTATGGGGATACGATTTTGACGGCGAGCAGCAGACCGTCAGCGTCCACGTGCGCTGGCTGCGCGAGAAGATCGAGCTCGATTCCGCGCGCCCGCGGCATATCCTCACCGTGCGCAGCCGGGGATACATGTTCCGGCCGTGACGGCGATGCGCGACATCATCGACCGCGTCTTTGGACGGCGCGACGAGCCGTCCGACCGGCCGCTCCCGCCGAGCGAGCCGGCCGAAGTCGTAGCCGAGAGCTTATTTTCGCGGCTGGTCGGAGCGTTGCCGACGGGCGTCGTGCTCGTCGACCGGAATCTTCGCGTGCGGTACGCGAACGGTGCGGCGGGCGCCGTCTTTCGCTTCGATCCCGAGCGCGCGATGGGCGAGCATCTGCTCAAGGCGGTGGCAAACGTCGAGCTCGAACAGCGAGTCCACGAGGCGCTGCGGGGCGAGGCGTCGGTTGCGCCGATGGTGTTGCAGAGTCGTGCGGAGCCGCGAACGTACCGGATCTCCGTTGCGCCGCTCGAAGCGGGCGAAAGCGCTGCCGCGGCGATCTTTACCGAAGATCAAACCGAGATGCTGCGCGGCGAGCGAGCGAGCCGCGAGTTTCTCTCGAACGTGTCGCACGAGTTGCGCACGCCGCTCTCCTCTATCAAGCTGATGCTCGAGACGGTGATCGCCTCGCCCGACGAAGAGGCGCGCGATCTCTTTCTGCCGCAAGCGCTCGCGCAAGTGGATCGGCTCGTCTCGCTCGTCCGGCTGCTGCTCGAGCAAGCGCGGACGGAGTCGGGCCAGTTGAAGCTCGACCTCGCCGACGTCGATCTCGAAGCGCTGGCGCGCCCGATCGTCGCTGCATTCGAGCCGCAGGCGGCACAGAAGGGCGTGAGCCTACATATCCACCCGCAGCGGCCGGTGCGCGTGGAAGCCGACGGCGAGCGGCTCGCGCAGGTGCTCGTGAATTTGATCGACAACGCGCTGCGCCACACCGCTGGTGGCGGCACGATCGCCGTCGAGCTCGACGCCGCGGCAAACGAGGCGATCATGCGCGTACGCGACACCGGCGACGGCATACCGTATCGCGATCTGCCCCACATCTTCGAACGCTTCTACGTTGCCGACCGCTCGCGTACGCGCGAAAGCGGAGGCGCCGGGCTTGGCCTCGCGATCGTGAAGGGCATCGTCGACGCGCATGGGGGCACGATCTCCGCCGAGTCGACGCTGGGCAGCGGAACCGCGGTGACCATTCGCATTCCCATCGTGCGCGGGAGTTTCAGCCCCTCCTTAACGCGCGCATAACATCGGCCTAATAGGCCGGCGTTACACTGAAGCCGCATGCGGTGGGCGTGGGACGTACACGAAGAACGCGTGACGAAGCTGCAAGTATTGGCGTTCATCGAAGAGCATTGCCGCGGGCTTACGCTGCGCGACGTTCGCGAATGGTATAACGAGGCGTTCGACCCCGAGGCCCCGCGCGACGCCGGTAACCGTTCATAACCTTCCTTAATACGGTCTTAAGCGACCCCAGGTATTCTGTGGCTGCATGGCCATCATGCGTGGGATTACGAGGCGCGGGATGAGTACGATCGCCGCCACTCCCGCTATTCGGAGGACTCCCGACATCGAAGCCGCGCCCAAGCTGCAAGCTAGTCACCTCGACGTGTATTACGGTGCGTTCCGCGCGATTTGCGACGCATCGCTCGATGTTCCGAGCAATCACGTTACCGCGCTCATCGGGCCCTCTGGGTGCGGGAAGTCGACGTTCATCCGTGCGCTCAATCGCATGCACGATCTGACGCCCGGCGCACGCGTCAAAGGGCGCGTGCTGCTCGACGGCTCGGACATCTACGCGTCAAACGTCGACCCGGTGACCGTCCGGCATCGTATCGGGATGGTTTTTCAGCGGCCGAACCCATTCCCGAAGACGGTCTTCGAAAACGTCGTCTACGGTCCGCGCGTGCACGGCATCCGCAATCGCAAGACCTTGATGGAGATTTGCGAGCGCAGCCTTCGGCGCGCGGCACTGTGGGATGAAGTGAAGGACCGCCTCGATCGTTCGGCATTCGATCTCTCCGGCGGGCAGCAGCAGCGCGTCTGCATCGCGCGCTGTCTTGCCGTCGACCCCGAGGTCATCGTCATGGACGAGCCGGCATCGGCGCTCGATCCGATCGCAACGAGTAAAATCGAAGACCTCGTCGCCGAGCTCACGAATGATTTTACGGTTGTCATCGTCACGCACTCGATGCAGCAGGCGGCGCGCATCAGCGATTTCACCGCGTTCTTTCTTTCCGGCGAGATTATCGAGATCGGCACCACGGCGTCGATCTTCACCCAGCCGAAGGACAAGCGCACCGAAGATTACATCACGGGGCGCTACGGCTAGGTTCCTAGCCTTTCGACTACGCGTGCTTTGCGAGCCCCGCCGCTTCGAGAATGCGGCGGCCCGTGCCATGCAGAAGAAACTCGACGAACGCGCGCGCTGCCTTAGGATGCGGCGCGCCTTTCATAACGGCGACGACGTAACGAATCTCGTCGGACATCGACGCGCGTCCCGGAAAAGGAATGAACTCGAGGTGGCGAGCGCGGGCTTCGGTGGAGTAGACGACGCCCCAGTCGGCTTCTCCCGTTTCGAGTCTAACGAGTAAGTCTTGCTCCGGAAAAATCTGCGCCGGGTTTTCGTCGGCGCCGAAGAGTTGACGCTCGCCACGCGCACCTACGAGCATTCGCACCGCTTCGATGGTATAGCGCCCTTTGGGGTCGAGTCGGGGATCGGTCCGCGCGATACGCATACCGGATCCGTCGAGAAGTTGCGTACTGAACGGCACGTTTGCTTCGTCGAAGCGAATACTCGGCGGGTGATGTTTCGCTAATGCGATGCCGAGCGTCGCGCCTCCCAATGTCCAAGACTGCGCGATCAGCCCGGCGCGTGCGAGGCGTGCCATGATCGCAGGATCGACCACGATGACGACGTCGGGGTTGCGCAGGCCCGCCGTGATGAAGTTGGCGATCTCTTGACTTCCGCGACCTTCTCCTTCGAAAGTGATGTCCTGACGCGCCAGCGCCTGCGCGATCGGGCCCTCCATCGGCGTCACCAGCGAGCCTGCGTAGAGGACGGTCACGGTCTGCGGTGGCGACGCCGCGACCAGACATGTTGCCAGTGCCAGGGAGGCGAGAGCTTTAGCCATGCGCCGCCCTTCGACTTGGTTCGCTCCGCTCACTCCGCTTAGGGTGACTAAAAAAGGGCGAGGCCTTTAGGTCCTGAGCTTGTCGAGCGCCGCGCGCGGGCGTGGCAGTCGAAGGATCGGGATGACAAATGAGACCTAAGGTCAAACCTGTGCGGCGCCTATGCCCGAGATGATGCGAGCGCTCTGCAAGGTGCGGCCGGAGCCAGGGTTCGTGATGCAAGAGGTACCGGTTCCCTCGATCGGGCCGACCGACGTGCTGATTCGCGTCGATAAAGTCGGGATCTGCGGCACCGATTATCACATCTACGTGTGGGACCACTGGGCGCAGGAGCGCGTGCATCCGCCGTGCATCATCGGGCACGAGTTCATGGGATGCGTCGAGGCCGTCGGCGATGCGGTGCGCGCCGTTCGCGTCGGCGATCGCGTCTCCGGAGAAGGGCACATCGCAGACCTCACGTGCTTTCTCTGCCGCACCGGACAGGCCCACATCTGCGAGCGGCTGAAGATCATCGGCGTCGATCGCGACGGCGCGTTCGCCGAGTACATCGCGATGCCCGAGTACAACGTGTGGAAGTTGGATCCCGCGATACCCGACGTCGTCGCCGCGGTCCTCGACCCGCTCGGCAACGCTGTGCACACCGTGATGGCGGCGGGCGTCAGCACGCGCAGCGTCGCAATCACGGGCGTCGGCTCGATCGGCCTCATGGCGATTCCGGTTGCGCGCGCCGCAGGCGCCGCATCCGTCTTTGCCATCGACGTCAATCAAGCGAAGCTGAGTTTGGCTAAGCGCCTGGGTGCGGATCGCACGTTTCTCGCATCGCAGCCGGGGCTCGTCGAAGAGATCCGCGCGCTCACCAACGGCGACGGCGTCGATGTCTTGCTCGAGATGTCCGGCAGCGGCGCCGCGATCGACAGCGGTTTGCAGATGGTGCGCAATGGGGGAACCGCAGCGCTGCTCGGCATTCCCAGCGATAACGTCAACCTGAACCTCGCCGAGCGCATCATCTTCAAAGGACTGACGGTGCTCGGCGTCAACGGGCGGCTGATGTTCGAAACCTGGTATCAGACGCAAGCGCTGCTCAAGAGCGGCCGCATCGATCTGCGACCGATCATCACCCACACGCTGCCGCTCGCAGAATACGGCGAGGCCTTCGAGCTGATGCGCACGGGTGCGGCAGCGAAGATCGTCCTCGACGTGGGAGGGCCCGGCCATTAACGCGCGGTTCGAAGCAAAGCTCGCTGCCGACCTGGAGGCGCTCAAGGCGGCAGGCACCTACAAGCATCTACGCCACATCACGACGCCGATGGCGCCCGAAGTGCACATGGAGGAAGCGGGCGACGTCATCGTGCTATCATCGAACAACTACCTCGGGCTCGCCGATCAGCCCGAAGTCGTCGACGCAGGGAAGCGCGGGCTCGATCGATACGGCGCCGGAACGGCCTCGGTGCGCTTCATCTGCGGAACGTTCGACGTGCACCGCACGCTGGAGCGACGCATCGCCTCCTTCCTCGACACCGAATCCGCGCTGACGTATGTCTCCTGCTGGAACGCGAACACCGGACTCTTCCCGACGATCTGCGACGAAGGTGCCGCAATCGTCTCCGACGAGCTCAATCACGCCTCGATCATTGACGGCGTCCGTTTGGCATCGAAGGCACGTCGCGAGCGCTTCCGGCATAGCGACATGCAGGATCTCGAAGGCAAACTACGGACGGTAGGCGATGCGTTCCCCATCGTCGTCGCAACGGACGGCGTCTTTTCGATGGAGGGCGACCTCGCAAAGCTGCCCGAGATCGTCGCGCTTGCCGAGCGCTACGGCGCGATCGTCGTCGTCGACGATTCCCACGGAACGGGCGTGATGGGCGAGACCGGTCGCGGCACGATCGAGCACTTCGGTCTTACCGGTAGGGTCGCGGTCATCACCGGTACGCTCGGCAAGGCGCTCGGCGGCGCTGCCGGCGGCTTCATCGCTGCCAGCCGCGCGCTCGTCGATACGATGATCCAGCGCTCGCGCCCGCAGTTGTTCTCGAACGCGCTCCCGGCAACGGTTGCATGCAGCGCGCTCGAAGCGATCGACTACCTCGACGCACATCCCGAGCTCGTTACGCGTCTGCGCGATAACGTCGCATACTTTCGTGCGGGGCTCAGGCGCATCGGGTACCGCCCTCTGGACGGCGAGAGCGCGATCGTCCCGATCATCGTCGGCGAAACGGCGTTTGCTATTGCGATGAGTGACGCGCTCCTCAAACGCGGCGTCTTCGTGACGGGTTTCGGCTATCCGGTCGTCCCCGAGGGAACCGCGCGTATCCGCGTGCAGATGAGCGCGAAGCTAACACGCGAGGAGATGGACCGCGCGCTTGCCGCGTTCGCGACCGTGGGGAAGGACGTAGGGCTTCTCGGCTAGGAGGGACCGCGCGTTTTGCCCGGCGTAATGCGGCCGGAGCGCTACGGAATGTGGCGCGAAGCGACGTTCCCGACATATGGCTTGCGCGGCAAAATCAGCAGCGCATTGTTGAGCATGCGGTGCGGGCGCGTGAGGTAATGTCCCCAGGCCCACAGGCCGCTCGAGGCTCCGCCGTCGAGATTCATCGCGTCGTATGCCCCGAGGCGGCGCATGATGCGGGCCATCTGATGGAGCGTTCCCGTTGCGGTGGCGAGGATGAGACGACGGCCGTCGCGCGTGACGCCGACGATGCTCCGCTCGGCAATACGAAAGAGTGCGGGATCGTGAAATCCCTCGGCGTGCGGATCCAGCGCGACGCGCCCGTCGAGAAGCAGACGGGGTCCGCCACCGATCGCCTGCCACGCGTCGCCAAAGCTGCCGAGGCCCTCACCGTCGCGCCGCACGAGGCGGTACGCGATGCGGCGTCCGACGCGGAAGTGCGACGCCATCTCGGGCTCGCCGCGGACGTAGATTACGTAGCCGTCGAGCGGGATCGGGAGCGACCGGTGTGCGATCTGCACGATGACGCCGTCTTCGACCAAGACCTGAAAGCCCCGCAACCCAGTCGCACTTCCCCATGCCGGCGTGAAGATCGTGACGGTCGAGCGGCTCGCGTTCTCGGGATAGCGATTGATCCAGTACGCGAACCAGTTGTTTGGATAGGCGTAGCTGCCGTCGAGCGCGCCTTCGATGCGCAGCGGAATCTGTGCGATGCTCGCGCGGTTCTTCGCGTCGAAGAAAAGCGTGCTGCCCGAGTCGCCTTTGAAGACGAGACGGCCGTTGACGACGGTGGTGTCGATCAGGTCCTTTATCGGGCCGCGAAATGAGGATTCGAAGAACCCTCCGTCGATCGCCGCGAGGGCGTGGTGACGGAGCGCCATCTGCGCGAGCGATTCCATACGCGCGACGCGGTCGTGCCCGAGTGCCGTCTCGACGCGTACTCGGTCGAGCCGCACGACGAGGTAGGTGACGTGCCTGCCCGAGATCGTTGCGGTAGCGAACGAGACCGCCGGCCGTGCGCCGGCGCGGCAGAGTGAAACGGACGCGGCGAGAAGCAGCGTCGCATACAGGAAAGCCCGGAGTGCCACAAGAGCCATCTTGGGGTTGCTTGCTTCGAGGTTCGCGGCCGATTCCCCGTGCCAAACGCATGACTTTGCCGAGTCATCGGAGTAGTGTTGCGGGCAACGGAGGTCGTCTTCATGAGCAAATCTACTGACAAGCTGACGCGCGGGGAAGCCCTGCGCGGGCTCGTCGTCTTACCGGCGCTCGCCGGACTCCTCGCCTCGACCACGTCGATCGCGCAAGCGAAGAGCTCCAAATCACAGGTCAAGTATCAATCGCGTCCCAACGGCACGCAGAAGTGCTCGGGATGCCGGTTCTTCCATCCGGGGAAGACGGCGAGTGCGAACGGGACGTGCAGCATCGTCGAGGGCGCGATCAGCCCCAACGGCTGGTGCGTCGCGTACGCGGCGAAGTAGCCTCGCCCGCCGGTGCGCAAGGCTGTCACGTTTCTTTGTGTCGTCGGGCTCATCGGGGGGGCCGTCTTTCTCGTATTCCCGCTCGCGGCGATTCCCGATGAAACGCTCGTCGGCATCGGTGCGACGGTCGCCGCGATACTGGGACTCGTGCGAGAGATTCGCGGCGCGGCCGGGCGCGAGCGCAACGCACGCGACCTCGCCGCACGCGTCAAAGGCCCTCAGCGCTAGGACAGGCAGCCGGTAGGAGTGGTTCCGTAGGAGACGAGCCGCGCTCCCGCAGCGCGGAAGAACGCTCTCCAGAACGCGCGGATCGCGAGGACGCGCCGCTCGACGGCCCAGCCGCCTTCACCCGAGCTGATCCCCGCGACGCAAACGCGTACGCCGGAAAGGCTCGGCAGTTCGTTTGCGCGGCGGATGCTCGCGATCAAGAGCGCGATCGAGCGCGGATCGAGTTGTTGGTGCACGTCCGCCATGTTGACGAGGCTCGATTGTTCGTAGCCGGTAGAATCGAGGATGAGGATCTTGCTCGCATTCGGCTCGCCGTTGAATCGATCCATTGCGGCCATCGTTGCGGCGATGATCTCGGTATGTCCGCTCGAGCGGTCGGCTTCGAGGCGGCGTTCGACCGTTGCGAAAAGGCCACGCAGCAACGCCTGATTCCGCAGCGTCGACTGCAGCGGGTTGGCGCCGAAGGCGGAGGAGCGTTCGAGCGTAACGTCGGCGACAGGTGCATCGGTGTACGCATGATCGCCGATCGGCGCGACGACGAGCGTGTCACCGGCGCCGACGTAAGGCAGAACCGCTGTCTTGAGAATGCGCATCTCACGCGGCCACGCGGCACCGGGTGCTGCATCGCGTACGTTTGCCAGGACTTGAATGAAGCGCGTGCGCGGCCCACAGCCGACAAGCAGCGTCGCGCACGCGACGGCGAGCAAGCCGAGTTTAAGCGACGGCAACGGTGCTCGGCAGCGGAGCGTACTGTATGCGGGGCTCTTCCAGTTGCGCCGGCGGCCAAAGCGAGGGCTGATAGACATCTTCAATCTTGAAGCCGGCTTCGTCCGGATACGATGCGCCGCCCCACGCTCGCTGTAGCCCGCGCCAATAGGCATCGAGCAGAATGTTGTGCGCGTCGACCTCACGCCGCACCGCGATGTCGCGCATGTCTTCGATCACTTTACCGCGCTCGTAGGCCGCTTGGATGGCTTCGCGCAGGCGGCTCTCGTCGCGTTCGGCATCCTCGAGCGAACGCCGCTTACGGCGCACGGCGCTCTTGGCTTCGACGACGCGGCGCGGAACGCGTTCGTCCTCGCCCGGCTCGCTGTAGCGCGATGCGAAGGTCGAAACCATGAGAAAGACGATGCCGATCGCTAAGAATGCATAGAGGATTCGTTGATCGCTCACCTGCGTCGCCTCGCGCAGATAGGTGGTTCGGAAGTAGGCGCCGGCGAGAAGAAGGCCGACCCCGGCCGCCGTGATTACGAGCGCCGAGAGATAATGCCGGATGCGCAACTGTTTGCCGATGATATGGCCGAGCAGGGGAACGAGAATTGAGATACCGCCGGCCAAAACGGCGGTGAGCGCGAGGCTCTCGCCCAGCACTTGCATGACCATGAGATTGAACGGAAACTCCAGCACGACGAGCGCCGCCATCACCCACGGGTAGAGACGGTGGCTGAAGACCACCTCCGCGGGGCGTTCGGAACCGCCGTCGTGCGGCAGCTCGCGCACTCGCTGGAGTTTGTCTAAGGCGTCACCGTGTTCGTGCGCGAGCCGTTGCAGGCGCGGCCCGATCGAGACTTCGTAACGCGCGACGAGACGGCGATACCGCTGCGAGGGATCGACGATCTGCTGCCGACAGCGCGCCGTAATCCCGTCGGCGACGAGACGCGCGTGCTGCGAGATGCCGTCGGCGTACGGGAAGAGCTTTGAATGCTCGCTCCCTCGCAGGAGTTTGGCGGTTGGGCGCGCGTCGCGGCAACCCGCAACGTACGCACACCAATGACGAAGAAAAGAGACTACCATTGCCCTCACTTGGAGGAACGCGGATGCTCTCCGCTTGGTTCCGTAAGCTACCGAGCGCGACGAAAAGCCCCTCGGAGAGTATCTCTCGAGGGGCTTTTCGGAACTTGGTTGCGGGGGATGGATTTGAACCATCGACCTTCGGGTTATGAGCCCGACGAGCTACCGGACTGCTCCACCCCGCGGCGCGTACTCTGCTACGGCTCCGAGGCCGGTCCCTGCTCGGGACCCCATTTAGGACCCCATGGTTGCACTCGGGGTATCGGGGACCGGTGGCGAAAGCGAGGGGCGTGCATCTTGCTGCAGGCCCTCCTTTCGACGCGGCCGTTCGGTCCATGCCGAAGATTCATCTTCACTGCCACCTCGAGGGAACGCTGCGTCCGCAGAGCTTCCTCGACCTTGCGGCGCGCGACGGAATCGAAACGCAGAATCCCGCCGACGTCTACCGCTTTGCCGATTTCGCAGCGTTTCTTCGTACGTTCATGGCGGTTTGCCAGGCACTGCGCACGCCGGACGACTACGCGCGTGTCGCCCGCGAGTTCGTGACGGACGCCGCCGCCCAGAACGTCGCGTACGGCGAGATCTTCGTCTCGCCGTCGGTCTGGAAGTACTTTCACCCCGAGTTGGACGTGCGCGAGGCCCTCGCCGCGATCTCTGGCGAGCTGCGGCGCGCAAAGGGCGCACCGTTCGCCTTGATCCTCGACGTAACGCGGAACTTCGGACCGCAGAGCGCGATGGGCACCCTCGATCTCGCGCTTGCGTGCGGCAGTCTCGACGTCATCGGGATCGGACTCGGCGGCGACGAGGCGCGTTTTGCGGCGGAGCCTTTTGCCGAGGTTTTCGCGCGCGCGCGAGCACAAGGTTTGCACGCGGTCGCGCACGCGGGCGAGGCGGCCGGCGCGCAGAGCGTCCGTGCCGTCGTCGAAGTGCTCGGCGCGGAGCGGGTTGGACACGGCATCCGCGCGCTCGAAGACCCGGCGCTTGTCGAGCTGCTGGCGCAGCGAGGAATCGCGCTGGAAATCTGTCCGACGTCGAACTTTTTGACCGGCGCCGCCGATCCCGAGCAGCCGCACCCGCTCTTCGCGTTGCATCGGGCCGGCGTTCAGGTCGTTATCGATGCAGACGATCCTGCGCTCTTCGGAACGTCGATTGAATCCGAGTATCGCTACGTCGCGCAGGTCGCCGGGCTGTCGGCCATGCGCGGCTTTGTACAAAACGCCGTGGAGGCGAGCTTTGCAAGCCCGCAGCGTAAGCAGGCACTTCGCTCCACGGTCCTTGAAGAGTAGCCGCGATGCCTGGACACTCGCATTCGCACTTCGCCGAATCGTTCGAAATGTATATGAAAGCGATCTATCGCCTCGAGCGGGAAGGTCCCGGCGCCACGACGTCGGTACTCGCGACCGAGCTCGGCGTCTCGCCGGCGTCGGTTTCGGGAATGCTGAAGAAGCTCGTCGGAGAGGGATACGTCGAGCACGAAGCGCGCGGCGACGTACGCCTGACGCACCAAGGTTTGGAGGCTGCCGTTCGCGTGGTGCGGCGAAACCGGCTGGCGGAACGTCTGCTCACCGACGTGCTCGGCATGCCGTGGGACGACGTGCATGCCGAAGCCTGCATCTTGGAGCACGCGATCACGGACCGCGTTGAGGAGCGATTGATCGACGTTCTCGGCAACCCGCTGACGTGTCCGCACGGTCATCCGATTCCCCCGCGCGACTTGAGCCGGCCGGAACCGGTCGGCGAGCCGCTGGCGCAAGCCGACGCCGGCAGCGACGCGACGGTCTGCGGCGTGACCGAGGTGCCGCCGGAGATGCTCCGCTACCTGGGCGAGATCGGCCTGCGGCCGGGCGTCCGCGTGCGCATCGTCGAGAAAGCGCCGCTCGGCGGCCCGGTAACGGTCGAGGTCGCTGGACGGCAGCTCGCGATCTCGCTCGAACTCGCGCGTATGGTACTCGTGACGCTGGAAGCGGTGGCGCTCCAGTGAGGACGCCCGCCGTCGTCACGGGCTTTCTCGTCGTCGTCAACGTTCTCGTCTTTCTTTGGGAGATCGTGACGATCGGACCCGGGATGTTCAGCGGCAACATTCCGGACCCCAATGCCTACTATAACGCGGGCGCTCTCGTGCCGCTTGCGGTAACGCAGAATCATGAATACTGGCGCATCATCACGAGTGCGTTCTTGCACGCGAACCTCATGCACATCGGGTTCAACATGTTCGCGCTGTGGATCTTCGGGCGGTTCATCGAGGCCGCTCTGGGCTCGCCGCGCATGCTCTTCGTGTACGCGGTATCGCTCGTGGCGTCGGGTTTGAGCGTCGTGTACTTCAGCCCTCCCGACGTCGCCACGCTCGGTGCGAGCGGCGCAATCTTCGGCTTGATCGGCGCGCTCTTCGCCATCGGCTTCAAGTTCGGCAAGCACGGCATGGATCTTGTGCGCGCGAACCTGCCGATGCTGATCTTGAACTTGATCTTCACCTTCGCGTTTCCCAATATCTCGTGGCAGGCGCACGTGGGCGGTCTGCTCGCGGGCTTTGTCGTGACCTTCGCGATCTACTTTCCGCCGAAGCGGGTACGGCCGGAGGTCGTCGACGTTGGCGGCGGCACCATTTTAGATGCGGAGTATCAGGAGCCGCCCGAGAACGCTAGCCGCGCGGGCTCGTAAGGAGCCTCGCAGCTGCGGGCGGGTGGCGAGCGCGGACGGTCTGCCGGCGTAGAGCGTCACCGAACGAGATCGTGCAAGCGCGCTGATGGTATTTCGTAGGAACGCGAGGGTCGCCAATGGAGAACGCTAATATATCTCACGAGCCGGTGGCCCATGGAATCAATGACACGGTCGAAGATCTTTTAGGCGGGCGGGGGCCGTTTGCGAGTGCGTTTGCGAACTTCGAGGCGCGCCCGGGCCAAGTCCAGATGGCAAAACTCGTCGAGCGCGGCATTCTCGAAGGCGTGCACACGATCGTGGAGGCTGGCACGGGCGTCGGGAAGTCGCTCGCCTACCTCATTCCCGCAGTGCGCAGCGGGAAGAAGGTCGTGCTCTCGACGGGGACCATCGCGCTGCAGGAGCAGCTCGTCGAAAAAGATATTCCGCTCGTCGCACGCGCGTTGGATGTGCCGCTGCGCGTCACGCTGCTCAAAGGTCGTAATCACTACCTCTGCAAGGAGAAGTACGAGCGCATGCGCTCCGAACGGCTCGTGCCGTCATCGCGCTCGATGCAGCAGGTGTGGGAATGGGCCGACCGCACCCCGACGGGCGACCGCGCGGAGCTGCGCTTCATGCCGGGCGCGCAAGAATGGGAGCAGGTCAACGCCGATGCCGACGACTGCACGGGCGAGTTCTGCAAGCACTTTCGCGACTGCTGGTTTTTCAAGAAGCGCGACGAGGCGAAGTACGCGGATCTCGTCGTTGTCAACCACGCGCTATTCTTTCTCGATCTGGCCATGGGCGGCGGACTCTTGCCGCCGTACGATGTCGTCGTGCTCGACGAAGCGCACCAATGCGAACGCTGGGCGACCGACGCGCTGACGGGCACCGTGTCACGGCGCACCGTCGGGCGCATGATGCGCAAGCTCCATCGCGTCTATCGCCTTCCCGCAGCGCTCGACGCGGAGATCGACGAAAGCGTTCGGGCTCTCGAGCACGCCCTTGCGAAGGGCCCTGCGGAGCGCTACGCGCTCATCGAAAACGACGACGTGGACCGCGCGCTCGATGCGCTGCGTAACGCGCTCTACCGCGTGGAGAACTGGCTTCACTCGCACTGGCACGACGCGCTCCTGCGTCCGCCCGAGAATGACGCGGAAGCCGAGCGACGCCGAGAGCTTGCCACGCGGCCGTTGCTGGCCCACATCGCGACGATCGATCGTGCACAATCCCCGCGCGAAGAAACGATCGCGTGGGTCGAGCGCAGCGATGCAGACGCAACGTTCGAGGTGAAGAGCGCGCCGCACGACGTAGCCGATTTTCTGCGTCAGGCGCTTTTCGCGCGAACGTCGAGCGTGGTGCTGACGAGCGCGACGCTGTCGGTGAGCGGTTCCTTCGATTTTCTTCGTCGCACCCTCGGCATCGACGAAGCACAGGAGCTCGTGGCGCCGTCGCCGTTCGATTACGCGCGGCAGGCGCGGCTCTTCATCGCGCCCGCGGCGCTCAATCCGAAGTCCGCGGACTTCGCGCGCCGGGCTGCGCCGATCGTCGAGGAGTGTCTCGAGCGCTCGCGCGGCCGTGCGTTCGTTCTGTTCACGTCCTATGCCCGGTTGCGGGAGGTGCATGGCTTTCTGCGCGAGCGCGTCGCATTTCCGATTCGCCTGCAGGGGGAGCTTCCGCGCGCACGGCTCCTGGAATGGTTTCGTGCGACACCGAACGCGGTGCTCTTCGCCACGGGCACGTTTTGGGAAGGCATCGACATCGTCGGCGATCAGCTCTCGTGCGTCATCATCGACCGGCTGCCATTTCCCTCACCCGCCGATCCGCTTGTCGCCGCGCGCGTGCAATCGCTGCAGGCGCGCGGCCTGGACGGCTTCGACAACTATATGGTTCCCGCTGCCACCATGCGCTTGAAACAGGGCTTCGGACGGCTCATTCGCAACACCGGCGACCGCGGCGTCGTGGCGTTACTCGACGGCCGCGCCGCCGGTACGCGCTACGGTGCAACCATCCTGGACGCGCTGCCGAATGCGACGCGCATCGATCATTTGGAACAGCTCACCGAGCTATTCGATTGAGTTTACGAAAAGCGCTAATCAGCCACGCGAGGCCCTCGACGTAGCGCGGCCCCGGGCGCTCGAGCAGCGACGCGTCCGGGATTACGAAGACGCGATGCCGGCGTATGGCGCGAAGGCTACGCCAGGGCTCGCGCCCTTCGACGCTGCGGATTTCGGTCGATGGATCGGTGACGATGGCATCGGGCTGATCGCGCAAGAGTGCCTCGGCGCTATACTCGCCGTACGCGGCGCCGAGCTTGTGAGCGGCATTGCGCGCGCCGGCCAGACGCAAGAGCGTGGCGATATAGGAGCCTTCGCCGGCCGTCCAAATCGGCTGCGTTGCGATGACGACGAAGATGGACGGCGGGCGCGCAAAACGCGCCTCGCTGCGCGTAAGGCGCAAGGTCTCTTGCTGAAGTCGCTTGATCTCGGCTGCCGCCTCGCGCTCGCGGCCCGTGAGCGCGCCGATTCGCCGCAGATCGACGAAGATGTCGTCGTACGAGTCGTCCGGGAGCGTCTCGACGTCGATCCCGGCGCGTTGCAGCGGCACGAGAAAACGCATCTGCGCGGGGATGGCGAGCACGACGTCGGGATGCAGTTCGACGATGCGCTCGACGTCGACGCTGGCAAAGTCGGCGACAATGGGCACGCGGCGCACGGCCGGGACGTCGCCAGTTCCCGACGAAACGCCGACGATCCGCCCCGCGGCGCCCAGCGCCACGAGGTCCTCGACGAAAGAGGGCATGAGCGCGATGACGCGCCGCTGCTGCGACGCGACGTGGCGTTCGTGCGGCACCGCGCATGCGCAGAGCGCGAGAAGCAGCAGGAAGGCTCCCGCGCGCCGACAATCCTGGAAGCGTAAGCTTGCGCGGGAAGCCGGTGAGAAGCCGGTACGGTCGCGCCACTGTATGCGGGATACCCGCGAGTCAGAATACGCAGCAGGCTTTACGAGCATCTTCCGCCTCGCGTCAAGGAAAGGAATGCCATGATCATCGCACCGCTCTTTGCGGCGCTTATCGCCTCTGCGCCTTCCCCCTCTCCCACGCCCACGATACTGCCGATCGCGCACGTGTTCACGAGCGACCGCTCCTCGGAATCGGCCGCTCGCACGGCACGCACGACCTACGTCGTGACGCAAGCCGATATCGTTCGCGACGGGTACCTGACCGTTGCCGACGCGCTGGCGCACGTTCCAGGCGTCGACGTCGCACGCTACGGCGGCTTCGGATCGCTCTCGAGTGTGAGTATCCGCGGCTCTTCGAGCGCGGAAGTGCTGGTCTTGCTCGACGGTATGCCGGTTGCTGGATCGCAGATCGCGTCGCTCGACCTCGGGCAGATCCCGACGACCGGCGTCGACCGTATCGAGATCGTCGAAGGCGGCGGCTCGACGCTCTACGGCTCGGGCTCGATGGGCGGCATCGTCAACATCATCACCGCGTCGGCGCCGCGATCGGGCGCGACGGCCGAAGCCGGTTCCTTCGGAGAGCGCTCGCTCGCAGTGCAGACGCCGCTCATCTCGCTCTCGCGAACGATTGCGGCCAACGATTATCCGCTACCCGGGGGCGTGCAGCAGAATGCCGACGCGTCGCTGAGCTCGCTGCGCGCGGCGTACTCGCACGATCTCGGCGCGGTGCATTTGGCATTCTCCGGCGACCTCGTCGACGAACACGTCGGCGTTCCCGGTCCGCAGGGCTTCTATTCGCCAACGAGTCGTGAAGGAACCGTCGACCGGAACGCGCGCGTCACGCTTTCGCACGACGGCGCGCGCGCGGCGCTTTCGATCGAGTTCGGCGCGTCATCGTCGGATCTCGCATTTGCGTGCGACACGCCGGTCGACCCCGAGTGCCCGAACGCCTATCTGACGCCGCCCGTTCCTGCGTACGCGCAGCTTCTGACCGAAGAGCGAACCATGGCCGATCTGCGTGACGTCGTCGACAACGGCAGCGAGCATCTCGTCTATGGAATCGATCTGACCCGAGGCGCAGCACGAGTCGACGACGGGATCGACGCACTCCAGATTCATCCCTTCGATCAGACCGCGGCCTACGTGCAGTCGCAATGGTTCGACGCGCGCGGCGACGAGATCTATGCCGGACTCCGCGGCGAGAACGACGGCGCCCCCGGTGGCGCGCTCTCGCCGTCGATCGGTGGAATTGCGCGACTTTCGAGCGACGTGAGCCTGCGTTGGAACGCCGCGACCGCATTCCGCGCGCCGACCGAGGAGGAGCTCTACTATCCGTTCTTTTCGAACCCCGGACTCGTCGCTGAGAAGGCGCGCGTCGCGGACGTGACGCTCGTCGACGATGCGCTGCTCGGCGGCGTCAGCCTCGGCTGGTTCACGACCGACGGGCGAGATTTCATCGCCGATAATCCGGTGACATTCGTCCCCGAGAACATCGGACACGCAATCGTGCAAGGCCTCACGCTCGAAGCGCGCACCCGTACGTACGACGGGTTTTCCGCTCACGTGGCCGTGACCAACCTCTATCGCGCACAGGACCTCGACACGCAGACGCGCATCGCCGGACGCGGCCCCGTCTTCACGGTCGTGAGCGGATTGCAGTACGCCGCGCCGGCGCGGAGCCGTTTCGAGGGATTCGGCGTCCAAACGATCTCGAAGGGCGCGCGCGGGATCGTCAACCCGGCTTTGCCGGCGTTCGATCAGCCGGTCGCGTACACGCGCGTCGACGCGTACGTCGGCTACCGCGTATCGCCACTTCTCTTGCTCGCGGTGCGCGGGTACGATCTCACCGGCGCGCGGTACTCAGAGTTCGGTACGTACGCTCCTTCGTCGGTCGCCTTCTATGCGTTTCCGGTTCCTGGGCGTTCGTTCTCCGTCGAGCTGAGAACGCGGTAGCCGGGTCGAAGGCTCCGCCCGATGCGTAGAGAGCTCACGCTTCGCGCGCTGCTCTTGGGCGGCGCGATCACGCTCGTCTTCACGGCGGCGAATGTCTATCTCGGCCTGAAGGTCGGGTTGACGTTCGCCTCGTCCATCCCGGCGGCGGTCATCTCCATGGCGGTGCTGCGCGCGTTCAGGAACGCGACGATCGTCGAGAACAACATCGTACAGACCGTGGCCTCCGCCGCGGGCACGCTCTCATCGGTCATCTTCGTGCTGCCGGGTCTCGTGATGGTCGGATGGTGGAGCGGCTTTCCATTCTGGCAGTCGTTCTGGATCATCGCCGCCGGCGGCGTGCTCGGCGTGATGTACAGCGTACCTCTGCGCAGAGCACTCGTAACGCACTCGGATCTGCCGTATCCGGAAGGCGTCGCTGCAGCGGAGGTTTTGAAGGTCGGCGCCGGCGAGCATCGGGAAGAGGCCGCCGCCGAGAACCGCACGGGGCTGCTCGCGCTCGTCGTCAGCTCGATCGCGTCGGCCGGATTTCAGCTGCTCTCGGCCATGCAACTCTTCGCGAGCACGTTCAGCGCGTATTTCCGGTTCGGCGCTTCTGCGACCGGCATCGGCTTGAACGGCTCGCTCGCGCTGATCGGCGCGGGGCACCTCATCGGCTTGACCGTCGGCCTCGCGATCTTCGCGGGGCTCGTCATCGCTTGGGGCATCGCGATGCCGATTCTCACCGCACTGCATCCCATGGCCGGCGCCGCCGGCGACGTCGCCATCGCAACGTGGTCGCAGTACGTGCGGTTCATCGGTACCGGCGCCATCGGCGTCTCAGCGATCTGGGCAATCGGCCGGCTCGTCGCGCCCGTCTGGAACGGCCTGCGCGCCGCGATGGCCGCCTCGCGCTCTCGTCGCGACGGCGGGAATGCCGCCCTTCCGATCGTCGAGCGCGACCTGCCGATCGGAATCGTCGCCGTCGTGGGTCTGATTTCGTTGATTCCGATCGCGATCGCACTCGATGCGTTTCTCTCGCGCGGCGCGTACGGCACCGTTGTCGTTCCGCTCGTGATCGCCGCCGTCATCTATATCGTGATCGCCGGGTTCTTCGTCGCCGCTGCGTGCGGCTACATGGCAGGCCTGATCGGCTCGTCGAACAGCCCGGTGTCGGGGTTGGCGATTCTCGCGGTTATCGGTGCGTCACTGCTGCTCGCTCTGCTCGCGCATACGGCAGGGGCGCCGGCCTCCGCAGCGCTCGTGGCATACGCGCTCTTCGTGACCGCGGTGATCATCAATGTCGCAACCATCTCGAACGACAACCTGCAGGATCTCAAGACGGGCCAGCTCGTCGAAGCTACGCCGTGGAAGCAACAGGTGGCGCTCGTCGTCGGCGTGCTCTTCGGTGCGGTCGTCATTCCGCCGATTCTCAATCTGCTGAACAAGGCGTACGGATTCGGCGGGCACGGCTTGCCGGCGCCGCAAGCGACGCTGATCTCGACGCTCGCAAAAGGCGTGATCCAAGGGAACATCGACTGGAGCCTCATCGGCGTGGGTGCGATCGTCGGTGGGCTCGTCGTCGCCGCGGACGAAGTCGGACGCATGACGCGCCGGTTTCGCTTACCCCCTCTTGCGGTAGGACTCGGGATCTATCTGCCCGCCGCGACGACCGCTCCAGCCGTCGTCGGCGCGATCTTCGGTGCGCTCTACAATCGCTGGGTCGCAAAGAAACCCAATGCGGCGGCGGCGCGACGGTTGGGCGTACTCGTTGCCTCCGGGTTGATCGTGGGCGAGAGTCTCTTCGGCGTCGGGCTCGCGGGGATAATCGTTGCGAGCGGCAAAGCGTCGCCGCTCGCCGTCGTCGGCGATTGGTTTACGAACTGGGGATCGCTTTTCGGCGTGATTGCGTTCGTCCTAACGCCGTGGCTGCTGTACCGTTGGGTCGGCATCCGCGCCCGTCGCCTCGCGTCATCCTGAGGAAGCGCTCACGACTCGTCTTGCGCGACCTCGCCCTTCGCGCGATCCTGCAAGTCTTTGACGATCGCTGAATCGGCGAGCGTCGTGATGTCACCGAGCGCGCGCCCTTCGGCGACGTCGCGCAGGAGCCGGCGCATGATCTTCCCGCTGCGCGTCTTGGGAAGTTCGGGCGTGAACGTGACGTACTTTGGACGCGTGAACTTGCCGAGCTTCTCCCCGACGAAATCTCGCAGCTCGTTTGCGAGCGCCTCCGACCCGTTCTCGCCGCCTCGAAGCGTGACGAACGCGTAGATCGCCTGACCGGTGATATCGTCGAGCTTCCCGCAGACCGCGGCTTCTGCAACCTTCGGGCTGCCGACGAGCGCGCTCTCGACTTCCGTCGTCGAGATGCGGTGGCCGCTGACGTTCATCACGTCGTCGATGCGGCCCATGAACCAATAGTTTCCATCCCGATCGCGCCTGCAGCCGTCGCCGGCAAGATAACGATGCGCGAAGCGCTTCCAATACGTCTCTACGTAGCGCTGGTCGTCACCCCAGATGCCGCGCAACATTCCCGGCCACGGCCGCGTGATGACGACGTAGCCGCCGCCACCGAGCGGCACCGATTCGCCTTGGTCGTTGACGATGTCGGCGCCGATCCCGGGGAGCGGCTGCGTTGCGCTTCCGGGCATGAGCGTCGTGATCCCAGGCAGCGGCGAGATCATGATGCCGCCAGTCTCCGTCTGCCACCACGTATCGACGACCGGGGTGCGGCCGCCGCCGATGTGCTCGCGATACCAGATCCATGCCTCCGGATTGATGGGCTCGCCGACCGTTCCCAGTAGCCGCAGTGACGAAAGGTCGCGCCGCTGCGGATACTGCGCGCCCCACTTCATGAACGTTCTGATCGCCGTTGGAGCGGTATAGAGAATCGTGACCTTGTAGCGCTCCACGATCTCCCAAAGCCGGTCCTTGTCCGGGTAGTCAGGCGTACCTTCGTAGATGACCGACGTCGCGCCGTTCGCAAGCGGGCCGTAGACGATGTACGTATGCCCGGTTACCCAACCGATGTCCGCCGCGCACCAGTAGACGTCCGTCTCAGGCTTCAAATCGAAGACCAGCATGTGCGTCATTACCGCGTGCGTGAGGTAACCGCCCGTCGTGTGCTTGATGCCCTTCGGCTTCGCGGTAGTACCGCTCGTGTATAAGAGGTAGAGCAAGTCCTCGGCGTTCATCGCCTCCGGCTCGCATGTCGAGGGCTGATCCGCGACGACGTCCTGCCACCAACGATCGCGCCCGCGTTGCATCGGCACGGGGTCGCCGACGCGCTTTGCGACGATGCAGTGCTTGACGCTCGGCGTGTGTTCGAGCGCGGCATCGACGTTCTGTTTCAACGCCACCGTGCCGCCGCGACGGCGCGCATAATCCGCGGTGATGACGGCGACGCACTGCGCGTCGTTGACGCGATCGACGATCGAATCGGGGGAGAATCCGCCGAAGATGACGGAGTGGGCCACGCCGATGCGCGTGCACGCGAGCATCGCAATGGGCAGCTCGGGGATCATGCCCATGTAGATGGCGACGCGGTCGCCACGTTTGATCCCTAAAGCGCGCAAGCCGTTGGCGAAGCGGCAAACGTCGTCGAGCAGCTGCTCGTAGGTGATCTCCCAGCGATCGCCCGGCTCGCCCTCGTAGTAGTAGGCGACTTTCGCACCCTTGCCGGCGCGGACGTGCCGATCGAGGCAGTTGACGGAGACGTTCAGCTCGCCGTCGGAAAACCAGCGGGCGAACGGCTCGTTCCACTCGAGAATCTTCGTGAAGGGCTTGCTCCACTCGAGCGTCCTCGCCCACCCTGCCCAGAAGGCCTCGAAGTCGCGCTCGGCCTCGGCGTAGATGCCGGGTTTTGCGTTGGCTTGGGCGGCAAAGTCGGGGGGCGGCGGAAAGCGGCGGCTCTCCTCGAGGAGTGCCTCGATGGCCGAAGCGGTGTCCATGACGCGCATTTAGGGCGCGCCCTTTGGCACTCCTGGCTAAGGAGTGCTAATATAGAGCGGATGAAGCCGCCCCACCTCGACGAGCGCAAGGCATATATCCTCGCGACGGTCGTCTATGAGTACGTGGCAACCGCCGAGCCCGTCGCGTCGCAGACGCTCACGCAAAAATACAACCTCGGCGTGAGCTCGGCAACCGTGCGCAACGAGATGGCAGAGTTGGAAGCCGCCGGGTATCTCGTGCAGCCGCATACGTCCGCGGGCCGCGTGCCCTCAGATGCCGGGTACCGCACCTACGTCGACGACTTGATGCAGCCGGAGGCGCTCACGATCGCCGACCGGCGCCGCATCCGCGACGACCTGAAGGACGCAAGCCACGAGCTCGACGAGCTCGTCGAGCAGACGACGCGGCTTCTGGGCAAGCTCTCGAAGAGTCTGGCGTTCGTAACGAAGCCGCAGAGCGAAGCGCAGTTATTCAAGCACGTTCAGCTGATCTCGATCGCTCCGCGCACCGGCGTTGCCGTGGTCGTGACGTCGTTCGGGGTGTCGGCGCAGAGCCTGTTCGAGTTGAATAGCGACGTTTCGGCGGAGGATCTCACGCGTCTCTCGAGCGCGCTCAACGCTCGCTATGCAAACCGTCCGCTGCACGACATCGGCGACGGCGAGGTCACCGGTGTCGTCGCCGAGCTCGGCCTCGGCGACGACGTGCGCGGCGCACTCACGACCGCGCTGCAGAGCGCGCGCGCGAGCGAGGTGCCCGAGATCGCGGCGGCCGGGGCGCAGAATCTCCTCGACCAGCCGGAGTTCGCCGACGTCCGTAAACTGCGCTCGATCCTACGCATCGTGGAGGAGCAGCGGACGCTGTATGATATCGTTGCAAACGCCATCGTGAGCGATAACCCCAGCGTCAAGATCGGTCACGAACTCGGAAACGAAGAACTCGCCGACCTCTCCGTCGTAACCGTGCCGTATCGCTTCGGTCCGAAGGCGACCGGCATGCTCTCGATTCTGGGGCCACGCCGCATGCCGTACGCGCGGCTGCTCGCGCTCGCATCGGGAACCGCGGAATCGCTCTCGGCGCGTCTCGCAGACGCGGAAATCCGGTAGACGTAAGACGCGCGATGCCAACGAAGGACTATTACGAGACCCTCGGGGTTGCGCGCAACGCATCACCCGACGAGATCAAGCGTGCGTATCGCAATCTCGCACGCAAGCACCATCCCGACGTCGCCGAGGACAAGGCTAGGGCGGAGCGCTATTTCAAGGAGATCAACGAAGCGTACGAGGTGCTTTCTGATCCGCACAAGCGCGCTCACTACGATCGCTTCGGTAGTGCCGACGACGGCGCGATGGGCGATTTCGGGTTCACCGGCTTCGGTGCGGGCGGCTTCGGCGACATCTTCGATATGTTCTTCGGGGACGCGCGCGGTCAAGGAAAACGCGGCGGCCCGCAGCGGGGCGCCGATTTGCGGTACGATCTCGAGATCACGCTCGAAGACGCATTCTCGGGCGTCACAAAAGAGATCGCCTACGGACACTTCGCGCAATGCGCAAAATGTAACGGCAGCGGCGCGCTTCCCGGGACGCTCGTCGTGCCGTGCGGACGGTGCGGCGGCTCCGGCATGGTTCGCTCGGTGCGGCAGACACCGCTCGGCCAGTTCGTCACGCAGACGACGTGCACGACGTGTCACGGTGAAGGGCAGGTCGTTTCGCAGCCCTGCGACGCATGCGCGGGCGAAGGGCGCCATCACATTCAGAGCACGCTGACGGTGAAGGTGCCGGCCGGCGTCGACGACGGCTCGCGCATTCGCATCGCCGGGAAAGGCGAAGCGGGCCTGCATGGCGGACCCGTTGGCGATCTCTACGTCTACCTTACGCTCGCTCCGCACGAACGCTTCGCTCGTGAGGGCCTCGACACGTCGGTCGAAGTGCCTCTTGGCTTCACGCAGGCTGTGCTCGGCGCGACGATCGGCGTTCCGAGCCTTGAAGGCGAGCTGCCGCTTACGATCCCGCCCGGCACGCAGAGCGGAACGATCCTCGAGCTTCGCGGGCGCGGCATGCCCGAGGTTCATGGGTCGCGACGCGGCGATCATCGCGTGACCGTCAGGATCGTCGTCCCTTCGAAGTTGACGAAGCGCCAGCGCGAGGTACTCGAGGAGTTCGCGCACGAGGGCGGCGATCACGGAGAGGAGCCGTCGTTCTTCGATCGCGTGAAGGACGCGTTTCGACCATAGCACGCCTCTTCGTGCCCGGTACGCACGAACCAGGTGAGAGCGTCCTGATCGAGGGCGAGGACGCGCATCATATTCGCACCGTGCTGCGCCTGCGCGCCGGAGATCGCATCGAAGTGATCGATTCGACGTCGCGTGACTTCGATGCGGAGATCGCGTTTGCGGGTACGGATGTCGTTGCGCGTCTGCTCCAGGAGCGCGAGGCGCATCGAGAGCCCGGCGTACGCGTCGACGTCGCACAAGCACTTCCGAAGGGTGCCAAGATGGACTACGTCGTCGAAAAGGCGACGGAGCTCGGCGTCGCGGCAATCCTCCCGTTCACCAGCGAGCGCACGATCGCGCGCGCGGGTGGGAAGGAGAAGCTCGCGCGCTGGAAGCGGATCGCGCGCAGCGCGGCGCAGCAGTGCGGCCGTCGTGCGGCGCCGGTGGTTGCAGAGCCGGTGGCGTTCTCCGAGGTGCTCGCGCGCGTGCAGGAGTACGATCTCGTGCTCTTTGCGTGGGAGAGCCTCCGCGCGGCACCACTGCGCGAATCGCTGCCCCGCTCGTTGCACGGCGCGCACCGGGTTCTCGTCATCGTCGGGCCGGAAGGCGGCTTCTCTCACGCCGAAGCCGACGCCGCGCTCGCATGCGGAGCAACCGTCGTCTCGCTCGGGCCGCGCATCCTTCGCACCGAGACGGCGGCGCTCGCGCTGCTTGCGGTGCTCGCGTACGAAAGTGAGGGGAGAACGGAATAACGAGCGCCCGCGTCGTAATATAACCGATTAAGCATGGCAACGATTCCGTTCTCGATGGTGATCCCGACCTACAACGAGGCGGGCGGCATCGAAAGGCTGCTGCGGGCGATCGACCGCGTCTGCCGCGATAACCGTCTCGATGCGGAGATCGTCGTCGTCGACGACAACTCGCCTGATGGTACCGGATCCATCGTCGACCGACTGGCCTGCGAGCTCCCCGTCCGCTGCGTGCACCGCCCCGGGAAGATGGGTCTGTCGAGCGGCGTGATCGACGGCTGGAAGACCGCACGGCCGGAGTCCGTCGCGCTCGGCGCGATGGATGCCGACTTCAGCCACGATATCACCATCCTGCCGAAGATGGTCGCGGCTCTGGAGGCCGGCTACGGCCTCGCCGTCGGGAGCCGCTACGTCTCTGGCGGGGGAATCAGAAACTGGCCGATGCGCCGGATCGTCACGTCGCGCGTTGCCTGCGCGCTCGCTCGCCCGCTGACGCGCGTCAAGGACATCACGAGCGGATACTTTTTGGTTCGGCGCGACGCGCTCGAGAACGTGGCGCTCGACCCGATCGGCTTCAAGATCGGACTCGAAGTCATCGCTAAAGCGCACTACGGGAAGGCAGTGGAGATCCCGTACGTCTTCACCGATCGCACGACCGGCGAGTCGAAGCTGAATCGGCGCGAGATATTCAACTATCTCAAGCAGCTGCGCAAGCTCTACGCGGCGAGGCTCTTGCCCCGCAGGAGCGCTGCCTGATGCCGATGCCGGAGTGGCTGCACGTGCGTCGCGGGAAGGACGAGGAGCGAAACGCCGCTCAATGGAGCAAGTGCCCTGAATGCGGCGAGATGCTCTACCGGCGCGATCTCGCCGCCAACTTGTGGGTCTGCTCGCGCTGCAACCATCATTTCCGTATGGGCGCGTACGATCGCATCAGCGGCATCGTCGACGGTGACTTCGCCGAGATCGGTGCCGACGTCCAGGTCGGCGATCCTCTCGTGTGGACCGATCGCAAGAGCTATCCGGCCAAGCTCGCCGGCGATCGCGAGAAGAGCGGGCTCAGCGAGGGCGTCGTCTGCGGGTTCGGTCAGATCGGAGGCTTCGACGTCGGGCTCGGCGTCATGGATTTCCATTTTCGCGGCGGAACGATGGGAACCGTCGTCGGCGAGCGTATCGCGCTGCTGCTCGAAGAAGGCCGTACGCGCGCGATCCCCTGCATCATCTTCACGGCGTCCGGTGGCGCTCGCATGGAGGAGGGGATGTTCGCGCTGATGCAGCTTGCGAAGACGACGGCTGCGGTTACGCGCTTCATGGACGATGGCAATCTCTTGATCGCCGTTCTGACCGATCCCACGACCGGCGGCGTCTCAGCATCGTTTGCGTTTCAGGCCGACGTGATCATCGCCGAGCCCGGCGCGATGATCGGGTTTGCCGGCCGGCGCGTCATCGAGCAGACGATTCGGCAGAAGCTGCCGGATCGGTTCCAGACGGCGGAGTTCTTGCTCGAAAAAGGCCACATCGACATGGTCGTCGAGCGTCGCCGCATCAAAGAAATGCTCGTGCATCTGCTCGGTTATGCGAGCCACGGCGCGGCGCGGCGCCTTCACGGGGTGAGGGCATGAACCCGTTTGCGGATCGCGAGAAGGCGCTCTTCGAGCTGGAGCGCCGCATCGCCGACCTGCGCACCGCTAGCGCCGACCAGCCCGTCGATATTGCGAGCGAGATCGCGACGCTCGAGGCGAAGTATCAGGAGGTTCTACGCGACGTCTACGGTGCACCGACGCCGTGGCAGAAGGTGCACATCGCGCGCCACCCCAACCGGCCGACCGCTCTGGAATACATCGCCGCATTCGATCGCTTTGACGAGCTGCACGGCGATCGCGCGTATCGCGACGACCAAGCCGTCGTCGGCGGCCTCGGACTTTTGCGCGGTCGCGCCGTCATGGCGATCGGTCAGCAGCGCGGTCGCGATACGAAGGAGAATCTGCGGCGTAACTTCGGCATGGTCGCTCCCGAAGGCTACCGCAAGGTGGAGCGCCTCGCGCATCTCGCGACGCGGTTCGGCGTGCCGATGGTGACGTTCGTCGACACGAAAGGTGCCGATCCCGGCATCGATTCCGAAGAGCACGCGCAATCCGAGGCGATCGCGCAGTGCCTCGTGGCATTCACCGACGCAACGGTTCCAATCGTCGCTGCGATCATCGGAGAAGGCGGATCGGGCGGAGCGCTCGCGCTCGCGATCGCCGACCGCGTGATCATGCTGGAGAATAGTACGTACTCCGTCGCGTCGCCCGAGGGCTGTGCGGCAATTCTTTGGGGCGACGCGACGAAAGCCGAGGAGGCGGCATCGCATCTCAAGCTGACGGCGCAAGATCTCCTACGCTTCGGCATCGTCGACGAGGTCGTTCCGGAGCCGCTGGGCGGCGCAAATCGCGATCCGTCGGCCGTCGTTGCGCGCGTACTCGACCGCGTCGATGCCGCGCTCTCCGAGCTCGACAGATACGTCTCTCCGACGCTTTTGAGCGCGCGATACGAAAAATACCGGCGCATCGGCAGCTCGAAGCGCGATTCGTCGCCCGCGGGGAGGCGTTGATGGCGCGCCGCCGGGTCCGCAAGAACGGACTCGTCCGCGCGCTGGGACGTATCGCCGGAACGATCGTCGTCGCGGCGGTCGTCGTGCTGGGCTCGTTCGATTTCGCGCAGCGCATCGAGCAGAACGTTGCGCTCGCGCACGAGCTCGCGCGAACCGAGCACGACATCCGTGCCCTGCGCGTTCGGCGTGCAGAAGAGACGCGCGAGATTCGTCGTCTGCAGCAGCCCGACGGCGTGGTGCCGTACATCTACCGCCGGCTGCGCATGGTAAAACCCGGGCAGACGCTCATCTATCTCGTTCCCGCGCCGTCGCCTTCGTCGCAGCCGTGAGCGTCAGCGGGACCGTCATCAACCTCAACGCGTTCGGTGCGACGGTCCGGCTGGAAGGCGGTGAGATCGCCCACGCGGCGGCGGAGGACGTGGAGGCGCATCGCCGGCAGTACGAGCGCAGTTTCTCGACGCGCTCCTCCCTTGCGTTCGTTCGCAACGGTGAATCGCGCCGTGCGACGGTGGCGCTCGTACCCCAGATCTCCGACGAACGGCTCGAAGAGCAGATCACCTCGTACCTCAAGAGCACCGAGGAGCGGGAGGGAGAGCGTCCCGCCCACGAACGTCATTTTCTGCGCAAGAAGCGTCGCGCCGCACATTGGGAACCGAAGTAGCGTCCCAGAGCCGAATGGGACGCCACGCGGTGCTCTCGATCGGCACGAACTCGACGCGCATGCTCGTTGCCGACATGCGCCAGCCGATTCCTCACGTGGAGCTCGCGCGAACCGTCGGCACGCGCGTGGGAGAAGGGCTCGGCGAGTCTGGAAAACTCGGCGATGACGCGATGGCGCGTACGATTTCCGTGCTGCGCGAGTATGCGAACGGAGCGCGCGATCGCTGCGAGAAGGTGCTCGTCGTTGCAACGAGTGCGTTGCGTCGTGCGGAGAACGCACAAGAGTTCGCGCAGCGCGTACGTACGGCTACGGGTGCCGATATGCGCATTCTCTCGGGTGAAGAAGAGGCGCACGCGTCGTTCCGTGGAGCGGTCGGTTCCCTTCCGCCGTTTCAGGGGCGTAGCGGCGTGGTCGACATCGGCGGCGGTAGCACCGAGTACGCCGTCGGCACGTCAAACGATGTAGCGTCCGTGCACTCGTACGAAATCGGCGCCGTGCGGCTGACGGAGCAGTTGCCCGCGCTCTCCGGACGTTGCGGTCCCGTCGACGGGCAGAGCCTCGCCGACGGGGTTCGGATCGCTGCGCAAGCTCTCGCCCAGATGCACGGCGAGCCCCACATCGACCGCCTGCTGTTCGTTGGCGGCAGTGCGACGACGACGGCGGCTGTTGCCGGTATGAGCGCCGAGCGAGCGCCGGAGATCACGCGCACGACGCTGGGGAGCGTGCTCGAGCGCCTCTGCGCGCTCGAGCTGGAGCAGCGCAAGAGCCTTCCCGGAATGCGCCCGCAGCGGGCGGACATCTTGCCCGCAGGCATCATCCTTCTCGCGACGGCGATGGAGATGGTCGGTAAGCGCAGCGCCGTCATCGCGCCCGGAGACCTACTGCTCGGGGTACTTCTGCAGGAGCGCGAGAGAGAAATCGTCGATTGGGGAGCCGAGGAAGAATCATGAACGACACGCAGATCCGCAGCCACATCGAAGACCTCATCGCGGAGGAGCATCGCCTGCTCGAGCACGGCGAACGTGCGGCGCTGACGCCGTCAGATGCCGAGCGCCTGCACACGATCGAGGTGAAGCTCGACCAGTATTGGGACCTCTTGCGTCAGCGTCGGGCGCGCCGCGACGCGCAGCAGGATCCTGGCGCGACGTCACTGCGTCCGCCCGACATCGTCGAGCGGTACCAGCAGTAACGCGGAGAGATACGGGATGGTGGTGGAATAGGCAGACACAGCAGACTTAAAATTTGCAGTCCGAAAGGACGTCCGGGTTCGACTCCCGGCCATCCCATAACCGAAAGACGCATAACCACGCGGTTTCCGTAGCGCCATAAGCGGCGCGGTTGACATTTGGTTGCCGTGGCACTTCAGGAGCGCCTCGACGGCCCGCGCCTCGGCCCCGAGATCACGTGGGGCGTAGCTTGAGGATCTAACGTTGGAGAACCTCCAGGCGACTTCGGAATAGCAACAAAAATGTGGTCAACTGACCACATTTTTGATAATATGGCAAGCATGGTTCCCATGAAGCTCTTCGGAAGTACCTCCCGCAGCAAGGTCCTAACGCTGGTCGCTCTCCTCGGCGAAACGTACCCAAGGCAGCTCGCGCGGCTCAGCAACGCACCGCTGCCAAGCGTACAGCGGATGGTGAATGATCTTGAACGCGAGGGTGTTGTTGTTAGCCGGATTGTTGGCGCTAATCGGGAGGTTCGCCTCAACCCGCGATTCTACGGTGCTGACGAGCTACGCTCGCTTCTCCTGAAATATGCAAAGCGCGACCCCAGCCTGGAGCGCCGCGTTTCGGAGTTGCGACGGCGGCCACGGCGCGCTGGAAAGGCGCTCTAGGATGTTGCCGATAACCCAGGAGTCCTCGCTTGAGGACGTCTGCTTCGCGGTTTGCACCGCGTTGGCACATGTTTGGACCGTCGCCGTCCTTACAGGTGGCAGCGCCGCCACGTATTATGCGCCTCAGTCCTATCAATCCGAAGACGCCGATTTCATCATCGCGTTTTCCAGCGATACGGCCCGTGCCGGCGATGTATTGCGCGAGCTAGGCTACCACGAGATTGGCGGCACTTATCACCACGATAAGAATATCTTCACAGTCGAGTTTCCACCTGGTCCGCTTGCAATCGGCAACGATCTCGTTAGCTCCTACGACACGGTCCAACGCGGTAGCGAAATTCTCTCCGTTCTGTCCCGTACGGATTGTGTACGAGACCGCTTGGCTTCGTTCTATTTCTTTGGTGACCGCAGCGCGCTGGCCGCCGCGATGGCTGTGGCACAGAGCGGCCGCGTGAACCTATCAAGTATTAGGCGTTGGAGCGAGAAGGAGGGGGAGGCTTCGCGCTTCGCTGAGTTTTACGAATCGTTGCGGGCCGCGAAGGCCGCGCAGAAGTTACGATGAAGTCGGCTCGCGACGCGTACGGGTCAAGACAAGACTTGGAGGACCGAAAGCAAAGCAGGCTCTCATGCCCGTTGTTCTGAGTCAGCGCACCTGGCACGACGATCCAAAGTATCTCGACCGCGAGGGTGTGATTTATCATTACCCTCGGCAGTACCGTGGGCGCATCAACGATTTTGACCGCTTCATCTACTACCGTCCGGCGACAGGTGCTTGCGTGGAAGAGCGGTCGACTTACGTCGGTCATGGCATACTCGGCACATCCTTCGAAGATTGGGCACGATCTGACCATTACTTCATGAACGTCGCCTGGTACGAGCCCTTCGAGCGACCGGTGCCCTTGCGGCAACGCGACATATTCGTCGAAACGGAGAGCGCGTCGTCGCCGCCATTTCAGAGCGCGGCGCGGCCGATTCGTGAAACGGCCTACTATCGAATCTTGATGCTCGGCGGCGTTTCAGCCGGCCGAGAGTTCGCGCCACCTGTTACCACGGAATCCGTCCTTTCAGCGGGGTATTCACCGTTGCTCGTCGAGGCGCCGCGCGACGCATTTCGCGAGGCCGTCAGGATACCGGAAGGCACGGGATACGTACCATCGGGCAAGGCGCTGCCAAGCATCTACGAGTCTGCGGCGCTGCAAGAGCGAGCGCGCAAAGATCACAATGCCACGCTGGACATGATTCGCCGGCACGCCGAGCGCCTTGGCGGACGCTGCTGGTATAACAATAATATCGATCTCTTCGTGCGTTATGGCGATCAGTCGCTCTTGGTCGAAGCAAAGAGCCTCAACGACGCGCGCCAATCCGTAGACCGGATGCGCTACGGCATGGGACAGCTCTTCGACTATCGCGTCCGCTACAAAGCGGAGGTCGCCGGCGCCGAGCCGGTTTTGGCCTTCGGTGCGCCTCCGGACCGCGCAAGCGGATGGATCACGACGATTCTGCAAGAGAACGGCGTCGCATTTGTCGCTCGAGACCACGAGCGGCTGGTGCCGCTCAACGAACGTGCCACTGCGATTGCTCTTTTTGCGGTGGAGTAAGCTCCTCAACCGCGAGACGTACTAGCAGGCCAACGCCAAGGAGATAAAAAATGGCGCGACATGAATCGCTATCTGCCGATGCTCTTCCCCGTGCTCCTCGCAATCGTGGCGTGCTCTTCGGGGTCTCGCGGCGCCTCGCCGACTCCATCCCCGGCGGACGTCTCAGCAAGCGCGGCCTCGGTTGCCAACGGACGCGCGATATTCCTCACCGGACGCGATTCGAGCGGGCAGCGTATCCACGCGCAGCCGCGTGCGATGCGCCCGAATTGCGCGGCGTGCCATCGCCCGAACGGATCGGGCGGCGTCAGCTTGCCTGGCGGAGCCGTCAGTGCGGATCTGCGATACGGCGCGCTCGTTCGGGGACAGCGGCACCCATACACCTTGGGCTTGCTGGAGTGGGCGATCTCGAGCGGGATCGACAACGACGGCCAGCGGCTCGATCCGATCATGCCGCATTGGAAGATGTCCAAGCGCGATCTCCACGACGTCGCGTATTACGTTCTGACGCGCCTGCGATGACGCCGTCGTAAAGCTTCGGTAAAGCGCCCGTCGCCGCTCTTTCGGGCGCCGAAGCTATCATTATGATGGGCTCGGAGGCAGAGGTGCTGCAACTGCCGGCGGCGCGGATGCGCGCGCCGCTGACCGCTTACCAATTGGGATCGGTCGTCACACCCGACGAGGCGCGCCGCTTCGTCGCGATCGTTTCAGGCGACCGCACGGTGATGGCCGCACTGAAGTGCGAGCGCCGTGGCTTCATGTCGTCGGATTTCGTTGCCAAAGTGGTCAACGGTTCGGACGACGAGATCGCCTGCTCGGTCACGGGCTGGACGCACCACGGCAGCGTCTCGTTGGAACCCGGGTACTTTTGGATCAAGCCGCAATCAGTCATGCGGATTCCGATTCGCGCTCCGCTTCGCCTTCCGCACCGCTTGCGTACGATCGCGCTACATTTGGAGAACACGTCGCTGCGCGCCACGGCGGAAGCCGACGTGCCGCCTCCGCCGGCGATACGATTGGCGTCGGCGCTCGCGCTCGCCGGGTCGCTCCTGCTTGCCGGCCTCATTTCGTGGCGATCGATGCTCCCTTCCATCTCGGCGTACACGCTGCCGACGGAGGTCGCGGCCGGCGATCGAATCGATGCGTCGTATGCCTACGGCGGCGTCGGGACGGCGGAGTACAACGTCACGAGCGATGGTACGCAGATCGCCGGCGGCGTTTTGCCGGCGAGAAATGGCTCGTTCTCATTTCCTACCAGGAAGAACGCCGCAGCGTATCACGTGACCCTTGCCGTGGTCGGCCCGTTCGGCACCGTTCGTCGACAGCTCGTGGCGCGCGCCGTTTCGATCTCCGACTCCGGCGCGATCTCGATCGCAGCGTTGCAGCCCGATCCGAGCGTCGTTCGCAGCGGGGAACGCGTGACGGTGCGGTACGTCGCCGACGCACGCAGCGGCAGCGTGACGCTCTTCGACACATCCGGAATCGCTTTGCAGCGCGCGCCGTACTCTTCCAACGGAGAGACGACGCTGACCGCGCCCTCGGTTGACGTGCCGACGCAGTATCGCGTCGAACTCCTCGCGCAAAGCGGCGCGAGAAGCGCGCGCGCTTCCGCTGGACTGCTCGTGCTGCCAAAGAACGACGCGCAGGCGCCGCCCAGCATCTCCGGCGTGCTGACGGCCGGGCAGGTTTTTCGCGTCGCGGAGCGCGTCGTCTCCGCGACGACATTCGGGGTTCGGCTGCTCGCGCACCCGCGCAACCTGCGCTTGACTTTCGAGGACGATGCGGGGACGCCGGTTGCGACGCAGAGCGTGGCCCCTGGTGAGTCGATCGCGTACTTCACCGCGCCGAACGTTTCGCACGATCGCTCCTACGTCGTCGTCGCCTCGTTTTCACGCGGGGACGTGGAGCAGGCCCTGCTCGCGCACGTGCTCGTCCGCGTTCGAGGAGGGACCTCCGCCCCCTAGGCCTAATAGCACGAAGCCCGGCGCAACGCCGGGTTTTGTATGAAAATCGTCGTTACCGTCAAGCTCGTTCCCGATCTCAACGCTCCCAAGAGCATCGATTCCGTGACGAAGCGTCTGGTGCGCGTCGGTATGGAAACGGTGCTGAATCCCTATGACGAGTACGCGCTGGAAGCGGCCTTGCAGCTGAAGGAGAAGCTCGGCGGGGAGACCTCCGTTACGTTGCTTTCGATGGGCCCGCAATCCACGCAAGAGACGTTGCGCAAGGCGCTTGCTATGGGGGCCGACGACGCCGTCGTTTTGAGCGACGACGCGCTCGCAGGCAGCGACGTCGCCATGACGGCGGCCGCGATCGCGGGCGCCCTGCAAAAGATCGGGTTCGATCTGGTCGTGTGCGGAGGTCTCGCGGACGACGGATCGACGGGCGGCGTTCCCGGAGCGGTTGCAGAGCATCTCGGCGTTCCGGGCCTGACCAACGTGCGTCATGTCGCGGTCGATAACGGCGTCATCACGGCGCAACGCGAGACCGACAGCGGGTATCAGGTCGTTACGTGTTCGTTGCCGGCTCTGATCAGCGTGACCATGGCCGTGGGGGAGCCGCGCTACGCGTCGCTCAAAGGCATCATGGGCGCCAAGAAAAAGACGATCGCGACGCTCGGCGTTGCCGACGCCGGCGTAGGGCCGCTCGGCCCGAAGACGGAGCTGCTGCGCTTCGCTCCGCCCCCCGTACGAACGAAGGCGCGCGTGGTGGAAGCGCCCGACGGAGCGACCGGGGCGCGAGCGATCTTCGACTTCCTGCGCGAGAGGAAGCTCGTGTGATGCAGCACGTTATCGAAATCGTCGAGCATCGCAAGGGGCAGACGCGCAAGGTCACGTTCGAGCTGGCGACGCAGGCACGCGAGCTTGCCGACAAGCTCGGCGGAACCGCGCACGCCGTCGTTCTGGGAAGCGGTGCGGCACAACTTGCCGAGCAGCTCAAAGGCTATCCCCTCGATGCCGTCCACGTTGCCGAGGATCCCGACGTCGACGCGTACCTCATCGATCCGACGATCGATTATGTCGAGGCGGTCGCGCGAAGCGTCGGCAGCGCCGTGATCCTGGTTCCCAATACGATGTACGGCCGAGACGTTGCGAGCCGACTCGTCGCGCGTTTGGGCGCCGGCATGGTCGCGGATGTGACGGGATTCGAGGTCGAGAACGGCCGCGTCGCCTGCATAGCACCGAAGCTCGGCGGAGTAACGATTACGACCTGCGCGTTTCGCGACTGCGCCTACGGTGTCGCGACGGTGCGCCCCAATGCGTTTGCCGCGCAGCCGGGCGGATCTGGAGCGCGGGTGCAAGCCGTTGAGAAACCGCAAGGCAAGCGCTATGCGATGCGCATCGAGAGCGAGGTCGAAGAAGCGTCGGGCGAGCTGGGGCTCGAGGAAGCGCCTGTTGTCGTAAGCGGCGGACGTGGGCTAGGCGGTCCGGAGCCCTTTCAAAAGCTGCTCAAGCCCCTCGCGGAGGCGCTCGGCGGAGCCGTCGGCGCTTCGCGGGCTGCTGCGGATGCAGGCTGGGTTCCCTACAGTCTGCAAATTGGACAGACCGGAAAGACCGTCAGCCCCAAACTCTACATCGCCGTCGGAATTTCGGGTGCGATTCAACACAAAGTCGGTATGCGCTCCGCGGGCACGATCGTCGCCGTCAACAAGGACGGCACGGCGCCCATCGCTGAGTTTTCCGACCTAGTCGTCGTCGGTGACGCATTCGCCATCATCCCCGAGCTCACCAAACTGGTCGAAGCCGCAAAGGCGTAGATCAAAGGAAATCCAACCGTGAAACGCTTTCTGCTCCCCGCTCTTCTCATCGCCGCGCTCGGACTCGCGCTCGCGAGCACGACGCCGCACGCCGTCGCTCGGCGGTCACGGCCGACGCCGTCTCCTTCACCGACCCCCGTCGCGTTGCCGACGGCGACGCCCGAGCCGCCGAACATCGCAATCCCGCGGCTTCAAGCGCGCATCCGCGCCAATCCGAACGATCAGGAAGCGATGACCGAGCTTGCCGGCGAGTACCTTTCGATCAATCGCCCTGATCTCGCGCTGCCGTTGACGCAGCACCTGCTGCAGGCCGGCGACAAGAGCGCGCAAGTGTACTTCCTCGACGGGTACGCGCAACAGGCACAAGGGCAGCTCGGGATCGCGGTGGCCGACCTGGAACAAGCCTCGACCCTCGACCCGACAAACGTGTCGGTGCTCGCCGACCTCGCGAATCTCTATTTGTCGATCAATCGCGCGAGCGACGCCGAACGCGTTGCGAACCGCGCCGTCACGTTCAACAAGACAAGTCCGGAGGCGTACCTCTCGCTCGGATCGGTCTACGCGGCCGAATCGCACTACGACGATGCGCGGATCCAGTTCGAGAAGGCCTTTGCACTCGACAAGACGAGCACGAAGCCGCTCGTGTCGATCGCGCAGACGTACGTGGCGCAGAACAACCTCCCGCTAGCGCTCCAAGCCGTCGAGCGCGCGCTAGTCGTCGATCCGCAGAGCGTTCAGGTCCTCGTCATGAAGGCTAGCCTCTACGCGCGCCAGCACGACGACGCTCACGCCTCCGAAGCCTTCGACGACGCTGCCGTCGCGGCTGCGACCGACGACCAGAAGGTGGCGATCTACGTACAGAAGGCGCAGTACTTCACGAGCGAGCACAAGGCTAGCCAGGCGCTGGCGGTCTACCAACAGCTCCTCTCGCGCTACCCCAACGTCGCGCTCACGTACGTTGCGTACGGAGCGTACCTTGCGGCCACGATGCACCAGGTCGATCAGGGCATGCAGCAGTGGCGCAAGGCGCTTACGCTGGATCCGGACAACGAAGACGCGCTTCGCGACATGGGCGAGTACGAGCTGCAGCACAACCGGCCCGTCGACGCCATCGCGTACTTAAAACATCTCGTTAGCGTCGCGCCGAGTGCGGATGGGTACGAGCTGCTCGGAGCGGCGTACAACCGCAGGCACGAGTTCAGCCTGCAGCGCGACGCCTGCAGCAGGAGCTTTTCCATCAAACGCTCGCCTGAGACGCTGGGGTGCATCGCGGGTGCGGACTTCGAGCTGCACAACTATCGCGAGGCATCGCAGATCTTCGACGTACTCGACAGCGCGGCGCGCGGATACCTCGATCAGAACCCGCAGCTGCTCTTCGTGGCGGCGAGGGCCTATGCGAAGAATCACGAGCGCAGCAAGGCCCTAGGCGCGTATCAACGGCTCCTCACGATGATGCAGCGTGGAAGCCCAGCCTACAAGTCCGTGCAACGTGCGATCGCCGACCTGAACAGGACGCACTAACGCAGAGCGGTGCGTTTCGTCACCGACGACCTGCTCGGCGAGCATCTTCGCGGCATCCCACATCCTGAGTCATCCGCGCGCGTCGAAGCCGTCGCCGAGCGTCTGCGCGCCAGCGGAGTTCTTCGCGATAGCTTTCCCGCGCGCGACGCCACGACCGCGGAGCTGGAGCGCGTGCACGCGCCCGCGTACGTCGCGCTGGTCGAGCGCGAAACGCGATCCGTCGAGAGCCCGCGTTACCTTTCGACCGGTGACGTCGTCATCGACCGCCACTCACGCGGCTGCGCCTTGCGTGCTGCCGGTGCCGCCATCGTGGCGGCGGAGTATGCCGCAGAGCACGGCGAAACGACCTTCGCGCTCGTGCGGCCGCCGGGGCACCATGCCGAGCCGGCACGCGGGATGGGATTCTGCATCTTCAACAATGCCGCGATTGCGGCGCGGGCGCTTCTATCGCACTACGGCGGCCGGGTTCTTGTCGTCGACTTCGACTACCATCACGGGAACGGCACGCAGGCCGCAGCCGGCAACGGGTTGTCGTACGTCTCCACCCATGCGTCGCCGGCGTACCCGGGAACCGGCAACTCCTCAGAGTCGCTGATGCTTGGCGCAGACCTGGTTGTGAATGCACCGCTCCCGGCTTCGGGGGTGAGTACCGCAAAGTTCGTTGCCGTGTGGGAGGCGCTCTTGCCGCGCGTAGCGGCTGAGGTGCGCCCCGACATGCTCGTCGTCAGCGCCGGATTCGATTACGTTGCGGGCGATCCAGTCGGCGATCTCGGCATTGGCGTCGAGGCGGCCACGCCGCTCGCGGAGCAAATAGAACGAACGGCCGCGGAGTACTGCGGCGGGCGACTCGCCTACGTCCTCGAGGGGGGCTACGTCATCGAGTCGATCGTGGAGTCGATCGCGCGCATCGCGCAGGCGGCGGACGCTCAGCGATAGTAGGCGGCCTCGCGATGGGGATCACGGTGGGGAACGACGCTCGCGATCCCTCGAGCGATCTTCTGCCAGAGGGAGAGACTCGTGACGCCCGGCATGGGTTGCGACGCGCGGATGTTGGACAGCGGCAATGCGATGACGTCCTCCAGGCCTCCATCGACGAGCGAGTCGTTGACGATGATCGGTGAGCCGACGTTGAAGTGCATGTCGGTGGCGACGCGTCCGACGGCTCGACCGCTTCGTGCATCGACGGCCCACAGAACGCCGGTCAAATCGCCGAAGTAGAGAATGCCGTCTCGTGCGGCGATGCCGCCCTTCACCGGTCCGCCGACGTGGAGCTGCCAGACGACGCGCCCGGAGTGCGCGTCGAGCGCCGTAACGATCGGAGCGACCGTGCTGCCGACGTAGACGCGATCGCCGTAGACGAGCGCGATCGCAGACTCGTTGTACCGCGGCACGACGCCTTGCACCGCGCCCAGAGTCCTGTCCCAAAGAAGGTGGCCGTCACGCTTGTCGAGTGCGTACACGTGCTCGCGTGCCACCGAGCCGTACGTCACGAACATGCCGAAGGGGCCAGCGCGCAGAGGCTGGAGGTAATCGCCGATCACCGCGCCCGGCGTTGACGCAAGCGGATCGTCACCGACTCCGCCCACGAGACGGTCGAAGGTATGCGTCCACAGGATGTTTCCGTCGTTCGCGTTCAGCGCGAAGACGGCATTCTGGAACCGACCGCAGAGATAGAGCCGCCCGTCAGCATCGCTGACGACGCTGGACATCGCGAAGACGGTCTCCAGCTCCCTGCGCCAGCGAAAGGTTCCCCGTTTAGCGTCGACCGCCAAGACGGTTCCATGTCCGGTTACCGCGATAACGTTGCTTCCGACGACCGCCGGTGAAGGCATGCCCGTCCCGTCGAGGCCGCTCCACCATTGCTCGATGCCGGTGTTTGCGGAGATGGCTTCGAGTTTGTTCATTCCCGATCCGACGACCGTAAAATACGGCGGGTCGTAGGCGGTGTTCTCGGAATTGCCGATGCCGACGTAGACGAGCCCGTGCGCATAGGCGGGCTGCGACATGATTTCGTTCTCCGCGTGGTATCGCCATCGCAGCGCGCCGGTGGAAGCGTCGATCGCGTAGAGATGATCGTCGTTGGCGGAGACGAGAATCGTCGTCCTTATGACAGTAGGGGACGACGAGATGCCGCCGGTAGGGAAGCGCCATGCAAACTCACGCGGCAAACCGCGACTCGCGACGACGACGTTGAGGCCGCCCCCCAAGCGAAAGCTCGACCACGACCGCTCCCGATCGGCGCGGAAGACCGTCACCCTTGGATCCGGCGTGCCGGCAACGCCCATCGCAGGAGACGCGTAGTGCGTCGAGCACGCGCATAGCGCGAGCGACAATGCCGAGGTCCAGCGCAACACACTCGCGGTCGGAGTCCCCACGATGCCCCGTTCGGCGCTCCGAGGGCGCGGCGCCTTGTCGCGAGAAGGGCGCGTCTCATGGCATCTCTCAGGAATGCGTGGCTTTGGCCGCTTGCGCTCGTACTTGCCGCGTGCTCGCAGCATCAGGAATCGCGCGCGATGGGCGTGACGGCGCCGCCCGATCCGAGCGTGCGCATCTTTCGCTCGGACCGTGAGACGTCGTGGACGAGCTTTCGCTTGGGGGGCGGCCTCAACGTCGTCGTGGTCGATCCGCGCCTTCCGAGCGCGTTCGCGTGGAGCGTTCGAACCGGCGGCATCTCCTCGTCCCCCGTTGTCTACCACGATGCAATTCTGGTGGCCTCGAACGACCATCGCCTGTACGCGATCGATGGAGCGACGGGTGCCATCCGCTGGACGTACAAAGCGGAGAACGAGCTCATGGCCCAGCCGATCTACGAGCGCGGCACGATCTTCGTTGCGACGGGCAACTCCGACTGCTCGGCGTACTTCCCGCCGTCGTACGTCGTCATGGGCTTGGGAACCAATCGCATCGAAGCGATCGACGCGGCGACCGGGCGAGAGACGTGGTCGCAGGGCATTGCGGGAACCGGCATGCCGACGCCCCTATTGGTCGGTGGCGCGATCGTCCACGCGGACGGCGCCGGCGCCGTCGTAGCGCTCGATTCCAAGACAGGCGCGTATCGGTGGCACGCGTCATTACCGTCGTTCTTTTCGATGACGGCGGTGACCCGCGGCGACGCAGGAAGAATCTACGTCTCCGGTGGCTTTCCCAACGCCGTCTACGCGCTGAACGCCAAGACCGGCGCGGTCCTCTGGAGACGAGCGTTCGCGCGCGTGGACGGCGCGATAGCCGACGATCCGATTGCATCGACGAAGACGAGCCTCGTGGGCATGTACGTAGAGCCGCTCGCACGTGGCCCGCAAGGCTGGGTCGTACAGTTCGGATCCCTCGCGCGCCAGCACGTATATGCCCTTGACAAGCGAACGGGAAGCGTGCTCTGGGATCGCACGCTTGCCAACGTCAAAGGCCGCGCTCCGGCGTTCAACGAATCCGCGATTCCGCTTATCTATCGAAACGCAATCTTCATCGGCAGCGCCCTGACATCAATCGTGAGCGCCCTTGACGTGCGCAGCGGGCGAGTCCTTTGGCAGCTACGCGTGAAAGGGCCCGTGAAAGGCGGGCTCGTCGCCCGAAACGGGATCGTCTATTTTGGAGATCTCGGCGGCTACTTCTGGGCGGTTGACGCGGCAACGGGCCGCGTCCTCGGGAGAAAGGCGGAAGGGGTCCACTTCAACGTCGGCTCTCCCATCATCGTGAACGACACGCTGATCGACGGCTCGCGCGAAGGAGTCGTGGCAGTCCCGTTGCGCAGCCTGCGCTCTGGGTGAGGCACGTTACTGCGCGAGCGAGAGCGCGATCTTCTCCAAGTCCTCGCGGTTCAAATCGCCGACGAGCGCATAGTGGAGGTTCCCTTGCGACCACGCGAACAGCGTCGTCGGCCCTCGATCGACGGATTCCACGTGCAGCGGACCGACCGTGAGTGCGACCGGATGATATCCCGACATGTCGACTGCGGCACCGCGGGCGTTTTCGAAGAGCGAGATCGTGCGCAGGCCGTCGGAGTAGAGGATGTGCAGCGTCCGTATCCCTTTCTCGTCGCCGACGTCGGCGGCGACCGGCGTGAAACCCTCGGGAAGAAAGCGCGGCGCTCGCGCTGCGAAGCCGCTTTCCGCCATCGCCCGCGCGGGGTTGTTAGAAGGCAGGCTGCGACTTGGGCCAATGGTTTGGGCGTAGTTGGCGGGGAGGCTGAAGGTGGAGATCGGAATGTCGTTCGTGATGCGAAGCTCGGCGAAGTGCATCTGCACTACGAGCGAGCCATCCGTGGCGTAGACCTGCCGTTGGAGCATGAGGCCGGTCGCCGCATCGACCCACAGCCGCATCGTCGTGGCACCCGAGTATCGATTCACGAGTGAGATCGTGCGGGCGCGGCGCCCCGCGATCTGCGCGTCGGGTCCGAGGATAGGCGCGTAGTTTCGCGTCAGTAGCGCGAGGTTGTGGCGCCAGCCGAAGTGGACGCCGAAGGCATCGTGCCGGGTAACGACCACCCGGTGGTGCTTCACGTCGACGGCATAGGTCGAATCTCCGCGCGAGACCGTCCAATCGCCGTACACGTTCGACGGTGCCAGATACCACCGCCGCGTCAAGTTGGGAGCGCGATGTTCGACGCGAAAGATCGAGGCATCGGATCCGTGCGACCCGATCGTCAGGAGTTCGACTTGGGCGACGAACGATACGTGAAGTGGTGCCTCCGCGGCTGCATGAAGCAACGCAAACGCCGTGTGGTCGGTTTGCGCGGGTGCCGCCGAGACGTGCGCTCCGGCTGCGAGAACGAGAAGGAGCGTGAGAACCCGGCGCAGCGTCATTCGCTCGCGATCGTGTTTGCGGCGATGGCCGCGCTCGCGTTGCCGGCGTTGGTCGTCCCGTTATCTAGCGCGGCCGGCACCACCGACGTTTGCGCGAAGGGCAGGGACCTATTGGAAAGCGCCGCGTGAGCGTCGAGATAGTACGCCGCGGCAATTGTCGGTGCATGCTGCGTATGCGAACCCAGCGATGCAAAGCCGAGCGCGAGCGCCAGCACGAGCACCGCGGCGGCCGGCAACCCGATTGCGGGCCGCACGAGGATATGTAACCGCTGAAACCACGCCGGGATGGGGCGACCCGCTATACCGGTCAAAATGTGGTTCTCGACGCGCAACGGGAGCTCTCGCTCGGCCGCACGCGCCTCGGCGCGCAGTGCTTCCGTTAAGCGAGCCTCCGCCTCGTACGCGCCGGCACACTCCGTGCAGGCGGTCAAATGGGCGTGCACCAGCACGTCCTGCCCCGGCGCGAGCTCGTGGTGGAGGTAGTCGATGAGGGTGCTGCTGTCGATATGTTCGTTTGTCATAATGTTGTTGAATGCTCGGTTACGAGTCTGCGGAGCTGGTTGCGCGCCCGGTGAAGGCGTGAGCGGACCGTTCCGATCGAGCAGCCGACGATCTCCGCAATCTCCTGGTAGCTATACTCCTCGATGTCTGCAAGTACCAGCACGGCTCGCTGGTCGGGTGTGAGTGCCTCCAACGCCTTGGCGACCGGTTCGCTCATCTGCCGCTCGACATACTCGTCGATCGGCTCGACCGCCAAAGGCCGGCTCCCCCCGAAGGCCTGCGGTGCATTGTCTTCGGGGATCTCCTCCTGATAACGTCCCTTCTGGCGCCGAAGTTCGTCCCGGTAGAGATTCGTGACAATTCGGTAGATCCATGAGAGGAAAGAGGTCCCCGGGACGAAGCTGCGCCAGGCCCGATAGACCCTGATGAAGGCCTCCTGGGTCAAATCGGCAGCATCCGAGTCGTTGCGCGTCAGGCGGTAGGCGAAGTTGTAGGTCGCCTTGCCGTATTGCTCCATGGCGCGTTCCAAGAAGGCTCGCTGCTCGGCCGAGGGCGGTTGGACGGGCTTGCGGGGAGCAGCCACGCTGGCTGCATTTTGCAGTCGCTACGTTCCTCTCCCCCAGAGGGTGCGTGCCACGAACCAGAGCGCGCCCGATACGAAGAGCAGGATGATGAAGAAGAGCGCGAGCTCGAGCATGACGATCCCCGCCCATTGACTGCCGCCGCACATGGTCACGATGCCGGCGATCAGCGAGAGTTTGAAGCGCTCGAAGGGATTGCTCGCGAGCCCGGCAACGGAGCGCGCCTGCGCGATGACGTCGTCCGGGTTCCAGGCGGCCGTCGTGAGCACGTCGGCGACGCGGCCGTTCGAGGCGACGATGAAGAGCTTGTCGTTATGGATGAAGGCGCTCGAGCTCACACGTAGCGAGTTGATGCCGAAGGCGTCGAGGAGCCGCACGATCGTCGATCCGCGCCCGGTCAGCAGGCTCCAGATTGCGGCGTTCTGACCGAACGTGCGGCCGTACTCTGCTAGGACGCGCGGCGAGTCGTACGGAGGGTCGAGCGTAATCTCGGCGAGCGCGAAGCGCGCGGGATCGAGATGCGACTGCAGGTAGGCGAACTTGCCGCTGATCGCCGGACAGAGATCGCGGTCGGGGCAGCGCGTGAAGACGAAGCTGAGCAGCAGCGTCTTGCCCGCGAAGGCGCGTTGCAGCGAGATCAGGCGGCCGCTTTGGTCGACGAGCAACGCCGAGGGCAGCGCACTCCCGATGTCGACGGGAATCACGCGCCCGGCATCGGGCAGCCCCGGCACGAAATGCCCGGCGGCAAGCGGATCGCGCAGCGTCCACGGGCGTGTCGACGTGTCGACGAAGCCGTCGACGCCGTCTCCCATTGCGAGCGGTGCGTGCGGCGAGAGCCGGTAACGGCGTGTCTGCGACGGCAGCATAAGGGGCACGGCGTCGGTTCGTATGATCGCGGTTCGTCCGCCGCGCGCGTCGAGCACGAATCCGTGAACCGGAATGAGCGACGCGGCCAAGACGAGAGCGCCGAGCATCATCCGTTTAGCTCGCGGAGATCGTGAACGAACGCGCTGCGCGCGTCGCCGTCGTCGTGAAGTACGCGCAGCATGCCGCGATCGTCGATCAGGAAGACCGGCGAGGCGTGAGCGACGGCGTAGCCGCCGCGCCTCGCCCTTCCCGGAATGCGCTGCTCCCAGACGTGATACGCAGCGTACACGCGCGCGAGGGCGCGATGCGTTCCGGTCAGGCCGACGACCGTGGCCCCGCGGAAGCGGCGGACGAAGGCGGCGAGAACCCGGGGCGTATCCCGCTGCGGATCGACGGTGACGAATACAACCTCCGCACGATCGCCTGAGGGAAGAGCGGCAATAGCACGCGCGAGCTTGGCGACCGTCAATGGACACTCATCGAGGCAATGCGTGTAGCCGAAGTAGAGCGCGACGCTCGTTCCTCGCTGCGACGCGAGACTCCAGTTGCGGCCGGCTTGATCCACGAGCGTGAAATCGGGTGCGGGGCGCGCCGGCGAGAACGCGGTTCCGGTGAATGCGGTGCCGGAGCCGCAGGCTGCGAGCACGGTGACGATGACGGCGAGGAGCGCGAGACGCACGGCACTTCTACCGTACGCCGCGGGCGGCAGGCGCCCTAGCGGAAATGGCGCAAAGGAGCCGTGAATGGCTTGGCTGGTCTTCGCGCTGCGCGTCCTCTTGGGAGGCTTGCTGATCGTCGCGGGCGCGCTCAAGGTCTCGCACCCCGAGTCTCTCGCGTCGGCGATCGCCGGATATCGCTTGCTTCCCGGTGCCCTCGTCGTACCGCTCGCGATCGCGATTCCGCCGCTCGAGCTGATCCTAGGCTTCTACCTCGCGATCGGGCTCTTCACGCGTATCGCCTCGGCGAGCGTGTGTGCCATGTTGCTCGTCTATGCCGCGGCGGTTGCGTCGGCGGTCGTACGACATATTCCGGCGAACTGCGGCTGCTTCGGCCCGGCAGACGCCGCGACGGCCGACTGGCCGCACGTCGGCGTCGACGCCGCGCTTGCGGCGCTCGCCGCGCTAATCGCCCGCCGGGCGCCGGGCTCTCTCGCGCTCGACGCAACGCTGTCGCGCGCAGCCAGGAAGGACCGCTAATGCAAAATCGCCGCACCCTCGCGTACGCGCTCGTCACCATCGCCATACTCGGCATCATCGTCGCAGTCGTCGTCGTACGAACGCTTCATCCGCCGCAGAATCTGCAGAACGCATCGTATGCCCCGGCGATGAGCGCGCTCCAAACGGGCAGTGCGGCGCCGGAGTTCCGCATCCCGTCCACGGCCGGCCTCTTCGACCTCGACAGAGAGCGCCGTCCCGTCCTGGTTGAAATCTTCGCGAGCTGGTGCCCGCATTGCCAGCACGAGACCGCCGTTCTGAACAGGCTCTACGGCGCGTTCGAGTCGCGCGTCGCTTTCATCGCCATTCCGGGAAGCACGACCGGGATGGACGGGAGCTCGCCCGAATCGGAGGCGGATCTCCTCAACTTCATCGAGCGCTTCCACGTGGCGTATCCCGTTGCGGTCTTCGACCCGCAGCTCACCATCGCCAACGAGTACATTCAAGGCGGCTTTCCCACGATCGCCGTCGTCGGAACGAACAAGAAGATTCTCTACGTCAGCACGGGCGAGATCCCGTACCAAACGCTAGCGAGTGCTTTGAATAAAGCGCGCTAGACGACGGAGCGAAGCGCGTCGAGCGTCGTGTGGAGCACCACGGGGATCGCGAGGTTGCCGCTGCGCCGCACGAGGATCGCCATGGCGTACGCGAACGCCGCCTGTGCGGGTACCATGAGCGCGAGCGCCGGCACGATACCGTGTCCGCGCGCGACGTCGGCACCGAAGTGCCAGAGGCCGAAGGCGATCGCCTGCAAGAATGCGGCCCATTGCGTCGGCATGAGTGCGCGCAGCCTCCCGAAGAGCGCGCCGCGGAAAAGGAACTCTTGGCTGAACCCGCTCGAAAAGAAGCTCGAGAGAAAACGCCGCCCGACGAGCGCGACCGACGTATCGGCGTACAGAATCGCATACGCGACGGCAAAAAACGGCAGCACCAGCCAGATCGCGGCGGAGGCGGCGCTACCGCGGTTGAAGCCCCCCAGCCCCATCTTCGCGAACGGAACGCGTAGGAGCGCCAGCACGACGAGCGGCAGCACTGCGTACTCCGCGAAGTTCAGGAGCGGCGGGCCAAGGCCGCCCGGCGCCACGGCAGCCAATGCGGCGCCGAGATGACGATTGATGGACGACCAAAGCGGCGGCGCAAACGCGAGCGCGTGCGCGTGGACCGCGAGCATCCAACCCGTGAGCGCGACGACGAGCAGCGTCAACGCGAGCTGCAGCGGAAGGAGCTGCCGCGTGATCGGCGCGTCGCGCGCGCTTCGAGGCGGAAGCGTGACGAGGTAGGTCAGCGCGGAGCAGAAGAAGAGTGCGAGCGCGCCGATCGCATAGACGAGTGCTGCGCCTCGCAGCGGACCGGTGAGGAGAACGATCTCAGAGGCCGCCCAGAGCTCGGCGAGAACGACGATCGCGCGCATCGCGCCGTAACGTTAGACGCTGGGGGGGAAGGCGTAGTTCGGCGGCGGCACCGCCTTGCCGACCTCGAGGGTGATCTGCTGGTGCGCCCGCAGCGGAATCGCGCGCAGGTCTCCTTGCCAAAGAGCGCCGTTGACGTAGGCGGTGACCGGTCCGCGCTTTCCCGCGACGTCGTCGCTCGTCAACGGCTCACCCCAGACGTCGAAGAACATTCCCAGCGTGAACGGGCCACCGGATGGCGCGTCGATCTGCGGGGCTTCGATGTGGATGATGCCGCTTGCATCGTGCGTGTGGACCCAATAGAGGCAGCCTTGCGGTGGGATCGGAGCGATCCCGATGCCCGCCGGGATCTGCAGCTGCTTGCCGTTCACGAAGAGCGCGAGATGCGTGTGAATGTGCAGTACGGTCTGCTCGGTCGTCAGGCACGTGATGCCGTCGACGGGCGCGCCTGCGTGAGGGTTGGCCTTGATGGGATTCGCAAACGCGGGCGTGCCCAGGCCGACGTTGTCGACGAGCTGCACCGGAGCCGCGCTGGCGTTGGGTCCGGGAGTAGGCGTCGCGTTGGCCATCGCGATCGCGCGCTGTTGTTGAATGTTGACGATCGCGAAGACCGCGACGACGATGAGAACGATCGCGCCAAACGCGACGTAGACGATCGACATGGGATCGCGCCGCTTCGGGGGCTGCGGCCCACCGCGCGCGGCTTGACGGCGCTGCGCGCGAGATGATTGAGACACGAAAAAACCTCGCTTGGAAGTGACAGAGCGGGCTTTCCCTAAGCGAGCGCGGTTGCCTCCAACGGCGCGTCGGCAGGGTCCAGCGGACGCCCGGGCACGAGGTAGCCGCGGACGTAGTCGGTGACCGCCTCCGCGAGCGGGGTCATCCTGCCGTCGTAGCCGCTCGCGCGTAGGCGGTCGATGCGCGCGCAGGTGGAGTACTGGTACCGCCCGCGCAGCTGCTCCGGCATGTCGACGAACTCGATGCGCTCGGGAAGCGCAAGCGCTCGAAAGATCGGCCGGACGAGCTCGAGCCACGTCTGCGCGCGGCCGGTTCCGGCGTTCACGAGGCCGGCCGTTCCGGCTTGCGCCAGATGGAGCGTGATCTCCGCCACGTCCTTGACGTAGATGAAGTCGCGCCGCTGCTCGCCGTCAGCGAACTCCGGGCGATAGCTTTTGAAGAGTTTGACGCTGCCGTTCGTCAGGATTTGCTCGTACGCTTTCAAGACGATGCTGCGCATATCGGCCTTGTGATCTTCGTTCGGGCCGAAGACGTTGAAGTATTTGATGCCACAGCACCGGTCGGCAAGACCCGTGCGGGCCGCGTAGAGATCGAAGAGTTGTTTGGAGAACGCGTAGGCGTTGAGCGGGCGGAGCGAGCGAAGGTCGAGCTCGTCGGAGAGGTTCTCCTCGAGCGAGCCGTACGTCGCGGCCGACGACGCGTAGACGAAGCGCGCATCCCGTGCAGCAGCATGCTCGGCCAGGCGCTTCGTGTACTCATAGTTGTTGCGCAGGAGGTAACCGGCGTCGGTCTCCGTCGTCGACGAGCACGCGCCGAGGTGGACGATCGTTTGCAGATCGCCGAAGGCATCCTCGCGATCCAAGAGCCGATCTGCAAAGACGTCGGCGTCGACGTAGTCGGCGAATCGCAATGGGACGAGATGGCGCCACTTCTCGCTGCTGTCGAGGCGGTCGACGACGAGAATGTCGTCGATGCCGCGGCGGTTGAGTGCCCAGATGACGGCGCTCCCGATGAGGCCAGCGCCGCCCGTGACGGCAATCGTTCCGCGCGCGAGATCGTGCTTACGAGAGATAGTCGACCTCCGTCATCATTCCGTCCATCATGTGGACTTCGTTGTGGCAGTGGAGCAGCCAACGCCCGGCAGGCGACGTGGCGTCGAACGTCCAGCTCAACGTTCCGCCGTTTGCAGGAACGAGGGAGACGTCCTTTGCCAGCGGTCGCAGCAGAGCCTTGCCGTTGATCGCGACGATGGAAAAGACGTGCCCGTGAAGGTGCATGGGATGCTCCATGTCGGTCTTGTTCGTGAACGTCACGGCGACGCGGTCGCCGCGCCGAACGTGAATCTTCGGCGTGTTGGGCCATTGCTTTCCGTCGATCGACCAGATCGACGTCCCGTACGTGCCGCCGCCGAGGGTCAACGCTTTGCGCACGTCGGCCGGGCGTTCCCGGTAGTCACCGCCGACGCCGCAGGCTTTCTCGTAGGTGAAATAATCGACGCCTTCGAGCGATTGCGAACTGCTCTGCGGCGAGACGTTCTCCATGCCGGGCGTGCGAACGACGACGGCCTGTTCGAATGCGAGCGGATCGCTCGAGAGGCCTTGGAGGAGCCACGCTCCCGGCCGCGTTACCTCGAACCATGCATCGTAACGCTCGGCAACGCCGATGCGCAACGCGTCCACGTCGACCGGTCGCTCGAGCGGATTGCCGTCGGCGTGCGTAACGGTGAGGCGATGCGCCGCCAAGCGCACGTATCGCGTCTGCGTTGGGTTGGCGTTGAGAATGCGCAGCCGCACGCGCTCTCCGACGTTGACGGTAAGCGACTGCGTTGCGGGATAGCTTTCGCCGTTGATGCAGTGCGCACGATACGAAACCTCGTCCCCCATACGGTCGTTGGGCATCATCTCTGCCATCTCGGGAGAGCCTACCGGGTCCGTCATCGGCGCGGAGCTGCGCCCGGCCATGGCCGCGTGCACGCTCTGCATGTCCGGCACGTCGTGGAAGACCAGCGCGAACTCTTTGTCCGCGCGCTGCTCCTTCGGATCGTCGACGACGAACATGCCGAAGAGCCCACGCACCGCGCCGAGCATCATGCCGTGATCGTGGTACCAGCGCGTTCCGGGTGGCCCCGGCGCGAACTCGTAGCGAAAGCTCCCGCCGTGCAGCACCGGAGCTTGCGTCACCCCGGGAACGCCGTCCATCGCGTTGGGCAGGATCATCCCGTGCCAGTGCACGGTGGTCGCAACGCCGGTGAGATTTCGGTAGAGGACGCGTACGCGCTGGCCGTGGACGACCCGAAGAAGCGGACCGGGAACGCGCCCGTTGTACGCGAGCGCGGGGAACGCGATACCGGGCGCCGGCGTGAAGGTCAGCGCTGCGGCCGTGAGCGCGTACTCGACCACGTCGCTCGCGAGCGCGCGTTCCGAAAGCGGCGCGATCGACGCGACGGCCATCGCGCCGGCGCTGCGCCGCAGGAACGCGGCGCGGTTCACGAGCCGCCCCCGACTTCGATCGGTTTGTCAATGACCGTACTCCCGTAGCGGACCTCGACGACCCACGGTCCTGCCATGTTGAAGCGCAGAACTCCGCTCAGGACGTGTGGGTCGCTCGTCGGCCGAAGCGTGACCGCGTATTGATGCGTCTCTATCCCCATGTGCATGATCGCGGCGGCGGTTACCAGCGCCGGTATGGTGCCCGGAAAACGAACGGTCAGCGTCGCGGTCGTCGCAGGGTTCTGCGGGCTCAGCGAGATCGTCGGGCCGGCTCCCGCGGCTCCGCCGTCGAGACTCGAGAGATAGGCGGCGATATCCGCTACTTGCGCCGCGGTGAATCCGAAGTTCGGCATCGGTGGATGCGGATGCAAGATCGCAAACGCGATTCCTTGCGGCGTCAAGCGATGCTCGATTCCGAAGAGCGCCGGACCGATCCCGCCTTGGAAGTTCGTGCCGTGGCAGCCCGTGCATCCGTTCTGCGCGACGAGCCCTGCGCCGGCGTTTGCGGACGCGGCGGGGGCGAGAGGCGAGGCTGCGGCAACGCGGGGTACGATCGGCTCGACGGTGACCCCGGCGGGTTCGCTGAACAAGAAACGCTTCCCGGGCTCGTACGGTCCCGCGAAGGCGAGCTGGAGTCCGATCTGCGGCGCCGCGTTCGGCCCCACGAGCAGCTCGCCGATAAGTGCCATATTCGGCTGGAGATTGTGCGAGAAGTCGAGCACGTACTGCCGGTTGAGCGTGTCGGAGCTCGCGACGTCGTAACGGAGCAGGACGTGATTGCGCCAACCGATGTCGCGCTCCACCTCCAGCATGAAGCCGTTGAGCGGGACGTCGCGCTCCGAGAGAGCAGGTTGCGCGTCGAAGCCGTGATAGAACATCGTTTGGAAATGCCACTGCGGCGTCTGGTAGCCGTAGTAGAGACCTTCGCGCGTGAAGGGATCGGTGCCGGCGAACGCTCCGAGCGCGTCGTGCAGCGGCGCGAACCCGCGCATGCCCACGATTCCAATGCTCCACGGCTCCGACATGCCGCCGTAGGAGACGTTCGCATCGAGCGTTCGTGGATTCACGGTCTGGTTGTAGTCGAGCGCGTCGCCGGTCGCCCCGCTCCCGGTGAGGTACGATAGATTGTACATGAACTCGTTCGACATTCCGCTGAAGGCCATTCCCCAGCGCGCTTCGTTCGGGTTGAAGACGTTCTGCCCGGTCTGCTGCGTCGCGAGCAGGTAGCTGCCGAGCGTCCAGGCGTGCGCCGGCATGAACGGGAAGGGCGTGTGAAACTTTCCGAGCTGCAGCGAGTTCGTTCCATGGAAGAGGCCGTTCCACGAAAGCCACATCTGCTCGGTCTGTCCGATTTGCCCGGAGTCGATCGCATGCTGCTCGAGGTACCACGTGAAGTTGCGGCCAAGGAAGCCGCCGCCCAAGAGCGACAGATCCGAGACCATCAGCGCGCCGGGCCGATCCTTGTTGGCGAGATACGATGTGACGTACGCGCGCACCGCAAAGGGCAGCGCTTGATCCTGCAGGTGACGGTTGAGCGTTTGGAAGTTCGTCATCATGACCATCATGCCGTACGGCGTCATGCCGGGAAAGGTCGTGTGGCACTCCTCGCACGAGACGCCCTGCCCGTTTGCGAAGACCGGTACCGCCCGGGCCGCGCGCGCAGCAATCAGGAACAAGAATGCACACGCGCAGCAGAGCCACGCGATCGAAATGAGGCGCCTCATCGGAGCTCCTTATTCATTCGTTGCACCAGCAGTCCTCGCTAGAAGGCCTCGGTCAATCGCACGAGCGCACTGCGCCCGGGCGCGATCTGCGTCGTGTTGAAGCCGTTAGCTATCTTGAGGACGTATTGATGGTTTAGCAGATTCTCGACGTCGACCCGAACGCCGAGGCCGTGGTTCGGCGTCCCGACGAGCGTTCGGCCAAGGGATGCGTCGAACGCGAGATGCGAGGGGAGACGCCCCGAGAGCGATGTCGTCGCGTTCTCGAATGCGACTGGATAGCCCGTACCGTAATCGCCCTGCAGCGTTGCGTACCACTCCCGCGCGGGCCCGAAGCGCGCCGTGTATCCTGCCGTCGACGCAACCGTTTGGTCGTGATCCTCCGGCGAAAGCAGTTCGGGCGAGGTCAGCGGCACTCCCGGCGGATTCGGCGCGGGTCCGAAGAGGAACGTCGAGCCCGATATGCCGCCGGCCTGCGACGACGAGACCGTGATCGTGACGTACCACGAGTTGCCGTTCTCGAGGCGATCCTCGAGGCGCATCTCGACGCCCGTATAGCGGCCGAGCGCATTGTTGAAGACGGCGAAGAGCGGCGTATTCAAGAGCTGCGTCGTGTCGAGCACGTTGATGACGTTACGCTCGTCGAGGTTCACGTAGCCGGTCATCGTCGGAGAGAACGCGTGCTGCAAGCCCATCTCGAAGTACGCGTCTCGCTCGGGCTGCAGGTTGTAGACGGGATTCGCCGGGCAGCCGCCGGAGCCGGCTCCCAACAACGCGCAGGCTTGGCGAACGTCCTCCAATTGAGGCGCTGCGTAGAACCGCCCGTAGTAGACATGGACGATGTTTTTGGGATCGGCTTGGAGGTTCGCTGCGATTCGCGGTTCGAGCATGTCCCCGCCGACGTAGCCGGTCGAGCGATCGTATCTCAGGCCGTACTGAATGGAAAGGATTCGTATCGGCGTCCACGTGTCTTGCGCGTAGAGTCCGATCGCGGAGCCCGCCCGAGCTTGCGCCGTGTAGACCGGGTAGTACGGCGATACCGGTGAGAGCGTCGAATTGCACTGGACGTAGTAGCATGCGAAGGTCTCGTTCGCCGTAAAGTTCTCGCGATCGGCATCGATCCCGATCTTCCACGCATGCGTTCCCGTCGCGCGAAAGTCGCTGACGCGGATCCCGGCGTAGGCGGCCAGGCGATCCTGATCGAGTCCTACGAGGTGGTCCAGCGTTCCCGTGTTGGGATCGAACTGGGTTGCGAGCACGTCATTGGCCAAGTCTCCCGCGTAGACGACGCGCGTCATGCGATACCACGGAATCACTTGGAAGACGCCGCTTCCGTCGCGCGACGCAAGCGTGTAGTTCGCGCTCGCGAAGCGGTCGTACTCGCGCTGTACGTCGTCGGTCCCGGGAGCGCTCGTCACGGGGTCGAGCGGATTGCTCGGGTCGGCGTTGATCGGAATCTCGAACTGCGAGAACTGATTGCCGTAATCGAAAGCGAGCGTGGAGCGGCTGTCGATCTGCGTGATCGCACGCAGGAACTCGTCACTCGAGGAGCTGTTGTCGTGGATGGGCACGTACGTCGGCGCGTCGATTCCATAGTTCGTCTGCTGGGTGTTCACGTCGAGAAACACCTCGGTCGAGCCCGAGCGTGCCTCGTCGGCCAGCTCTGCGATGGCTTGGCCGTAGTTGCCCACGCCCTCGGTTAACCGGCCGAAGTTTCCCTGTCCGATGTCGCTCGAGCGGTCGGTGATGACGTTGACGAGGGCGCCCATGCGCTCGCCACCGTACTCGGCCGGAAAATCACCCGTATATATCTCGATCGAATCGATGTCGGCAGGATCGACGATCTGCGCGAAGTTGGAGCTGGTAGCGAGCGGGAGCGGAGCCCCGTCGATATTGTAGGTGACGCCGTGAAAACCGAGCGCAACCGGCTCGTCATAGGAGAAACGCACGATGCCCGGCATCGTCTCGATCAACCGGTTCAGATCGTTTTCATCGGGGGAAGCCTGGATCGCGCTACGGTCGATCTGGTTTACGCCGACTGGCGTCCCCGTGACGCCTGCGTTCGCGGCGACCGTCGCGTGGGCGATCGCGTGCAGATGAGAGAGTGCGACGTCGACGGTGACGATGGAGTCGCTCGAGACACTCAGTGTATAGGAGCGGGCCAACGCGCTGTCGGCGTGCGCGGTCAGAAGGTAGTCGCCGAACGGAACGGTTGAGAAGACGTACACCCCGTGTGCGTCGGTCGTCGCGACGAAGCGCGAGCCCTCGCCCACGAGCGTGACGCGCGCTCGCGGCGCCGGCGCGCCATCGAGCGTAACGGTGCCGCGGACGAGACCTGTCGTCGCCGCGCCGGCGACGGCAAATGCGAAGGCGAAGGTTGCAACCTCGATGCTGAGTGCGGCAAAAAGCGCCGCAAGAATGCGAAACACAGACTCCCTTTCGAAAGGAACGCGGTAGCGGTTGGAAGAGGCGCTTACGCGCCGAGTACCGCGGTCGGGGGAGGACGAGCGTAACGGCGGGCCGCGCGCAGGATGCGTGAGACCGTCGGCGTCGGGCAAGCGCGGATGCGCCACGCGAGAGGGCGCTGGGCGAAGCGGCCGCAGCGAATCGCGATGGCGGCTGCAGCCAAGAGGGAGATAGCACCGCGCGCCAGGACCAGCAGCAGCCATGCAGCTAGCGCGACGGCTGCGAGCAGCAACGGCGGCGAAACGGTTTGATGCCGCGGTTCGAGATGCTCGGCGAGCGCCAGCCACGAGGCGGCAGCCACAGTGAGAGCGGGCCAGCTCGGAACCGCGGTTTTCAGCCGGGCGGCCAGAATGGAGCCCTCTTGCGTTCGTCCGGCGCCCGCCCAAGCGAGCGCCCCAACGGCAAGCACTCCTCCGAGCAGCGCGAGCGCGCTCAGCACGAGGAGTAGCTCGTGGTAGGAGCCGCCTATCGCGTGGCCGCTGCCGTAGCCGGCAGCATGGGCCAAAAGCGAAGCAATAAGCCCGAATACGACGGCTCCTGGGAGCTCTCTCGCCCTCATCGAGGCCGCAACTTTCGTCCAGTCGCAAGGGTTGGCCTTGAGCGGGCGTCGTACACTCCCGGCCCCTCCCCCTAGGCGCAGCCCGTCTTTTGGGGGATACGTATCTCCAAGAAAGGCATGGCGACAGCACCTAACGTGAACTCCCGCCTCCCGGTCGAGAATGCCGACACGGTCAGCTTGGTCTGCGCGCTCCTGGCGCGCTTTCCGGAGCTGGCTTCGATTCGCGCCATGCCGGCAGAGGGTACGGTGCGTCTCACCTTCGCCGTGCGGCAGCGGCTCGACCGCGCCGCCCAGCGGCAGATCGCCGAGCTCGTGAGCGATCACGTCGGCGCTTTCGTTCTGCTCTCCGGCGGGGCGCCGGAGAGTCTGCGGGTCGAGTGCGAGAGCGAGCGGCCGATGAGCTTTATTCACGTGACTCGGGATTTGGAGAGTTTCTCGAAGGACGAGCTGGAGATGCTCGGGGCCTTCTTTCTTGCCCGCTTCGAAGACGCACTCGTCTGTAGTCCTCGCGCCGACGACGGCTTCGAGGAGGACGAAGCCGCCCAAGATGAGGCGGCGCTCTACGCGATCGAGGCGCTACGCGATCCCACGCAGTCGAAGAATCTCGTCGGCTTTCGCGAAGAGAAACGCGTCTTGGTGTATTTCCTGAAGGCCCAGAAGAAAGCAAAGGCATCGGCTCGCCGCTAAGCTCGCTGAATCTCCTCATCATCGGCGACGTCGTCGGATCCCCTGGGCGCGATACCCTCAAGCGCCTGTTGGCGTTGCTTCGGGAGCAGCACCGCGTGCACGCGTGCATCGCGAACGGCGAGAACGTCGCAGGCGGCTTCGGGCTTACCGCGCAGACCGCGCAGGAGCTCTTCGATACCGGGGTCGACTTCATCACCGGCGGCAACCACATCCTGGACAAACGCGATTTCGGCGCGTATCTCGACGCGTCAGAGCGCGTCCTTCGCCCGGCGAACTATCCCGAAGGATTTCCGGGCCACGGGTACGGCACGTTCTCGGTCGAGGGCGTCACGGTAGGTGTGATCAACGTCATGGGCCGCACGTTCATGCCACCCGTCGACGATCCGTTTCGCGCGGCAGACGCCTGCCTCCAGGGATTGAGCCCGCAGACGCGCGCGATCGTCGTGGACGTGCACGCCGAAGCGACGTCGGAGAAGGTGGCGCTCGGGCGGTATCTCGACGGCCGCGTCTCGCTGGTCTACGGTACGCACACCCACGTCCAGACCGCGGACGAGCAGATCCTTCCCGGCGGAACCGCCTTTATCAGCGACGTCGGTATGACAGGTCCGACCGACGGCATCATCGGCATGGAGCAAAAAGCCGTGCTCGACCGGTTCCTGGTGGGCGTCTCGGACCGCTTCTCGGTGCAGAAGACCGGGCCACGGCAGTTTTGCGCGATCGTCGTTGCCATCGATACGGCCAGCGGTAAGGCGACGGAGATCAAGCGGCTCTTCCTTCGCGGCATCCCGTGATCGTCGATTTTCACTGTCACACGATCGAGAGCGACGGCTCTCTTACGCCGCAGGCCTTGGCCGACTACATGCGCGATCGCCGCGTCGACGTCTTCGCGATATCCGACCACGACACGCTCTCGGCGTACGGCGCCTTTCGTGCGGCCGCCGGGACGCGCGTCGTCACGGGGATCGAGATCAATACCACCTGGCGGGACAATGAGGTACACCTGCTCGGCTACGCGCTTCCTTTAGATGATGCCGCGCTGAACGCGATGCTCGAGCGCAACCGCGCCGAACGCCGTGCGCGCGCAGAGCGCATGGTCGTGCAGCTTCAGGCCGCCGGCTACGGGATCACCTTCGGCGCGGTGCTCGAAGAAGCGCGCGGCTCGAAATCGCTCGGGCGCCCGCACGTCGCCAAGGCGCTCGTCCGCGCCGGCGAGGCCTCGGACGTGGCTGCGGCGTTTCGCGGCCTGCTGCGACGTGGGCGCCCCGGCTACGTTCCCTCGACGCACGTAACGCCGCCGGAGGCCATTGCGTGCATCCGCGATTGCGGGGGCATTGCCGTGCTGGCGCATCCTGGCCGCTTGAAGGACCGGGGGATCATCGATGCGCTCGTCGAGCACGGCCTGCACGGCTTGGAGGTGTTCTACCCGCTCCATGACGACGACGACGTCCGCTTCTTCCGCGAGAAGGCGAAGGAACGCGGGCTCGTCATGACGGCGGGATCGGATTTTCACGACATCCGCTATCACGCCCACGGCGTCGGGATGCGCGTGGACGACGAGGCTATTGCGCCTTTTCTCGCGCTTGCCGGAGCAGCATAGCGCTCTCGGTTTCGTAGGCTTCCATCGCGTTGCGCTGGTCGTCCACGACCGCCCGATCGTTCATGGCGCGGTGGTTGATGCGCACGTTGTAGGCGCACGCGGCCAGTGCAGCCGCAGCGAACTCGCTTGCGCTCGCGGCATCGCTCGCAAGATGCGGGTTACCGAGGTCGAGCGCCTCGACGGCGAGGCGCTGCACGTCGAGTGCGAGCGACATCGCGCGCAGAGGCTCTTGCGCGGCGCGTATTAGTGCCTGCTGCCGAGCATCGCCGCGCGCTGCCACGACGGCCGCGAAGGCATCTTCGTCGCGCGACCCAGCCTCCAACAGCCGCTCGCGCAGCAGGTCGGCGCGCGACGCTATGCCGTGCGCGCGCCCGCGCTGCGGTGCGTAGCGCGGATTGCCCGCGGTGATGCGCGCAGCCATTGCAACGAGCGATGCCCCGAGCGCTGCGACGATGGTCGCAGCACTACCGCCGCCGGGCGTGGGGCTCGTCGAAGCAAGCTGTTCGAGGTATGCTGCGAGGCTCTTCACGAGAGGTGCATTTTTGCAACGGGGATGAGGGGCCTTTCGGCGAAGGAGCGCGGATGCAAACTGCCGTTGCGCCGCAAGGTGACGTCAAAGACCGTACGCTCGCCGAGCAAGGACGCGCGCGGATCGCGTGGGCCGGCGCGTACATGCCGGTCCTCGCACAGATTCGCGAGCGTTTCGAGCGCGACAAACCGCTGCGCGAGGTGCGGATCGGGGCGTGCCTGCACGTCACCACGGAGACGGCGAACCTCATGCTCGCGCTGCAGGCCGGCGGGGCGCAGATCGCGCTCTGCGCCAGCAACCCGCTCTCGACGCAGGACGACGTTGCGGCAGCCTTGTGCGAGAACGGCATACCCACGTTTGCGATCAAGGGCGAAGATCACGCGCGGTATTACGCACACATCGAGTCGGTGATCGCGACGCGCCCCCAGATGTCGATGGATGACGGCTGCGATCTCGTCACCACGATCTTCAAGAGCCACAAAGAGCTGCTCCCGCACATGATCGGCGGCTGCGAGGAAACGACGACCGGCGTGATTCGGCTACGCGCGATGCAGCGCGACGGCGTCCTGCCGTATCCCGTGGTTGCCGTCAACAATGCGCTGACCAAGCACATGTTCGACAACCGATACGGAACCGGGCAATCGACGCTCGACGGGATCATCCGAGCGACGAACGTGCTCCTCGCCGGCCGCACCGTGGTCGTCGTCGGCTACGGATGGTGCGGGCGCGGCATCGCCTCGCGTGCGGCGGGGATGGGTGCGCACGTCGTCGTCATCGAGGTCGACCCGCGCAAGGCGATCGAAGCGGTGATGGACGGTTACCGCGTGATGACGATTGCCGAGGCGGCGAAGATCGGGGACGTCTTCGTGACCGTGACCGGTAACTATCACGTCATTCGTGAGGAGCATTTCCGCGCGATGAAAGACGGCGCAATCGTCTGTAACTCCGGCCACTTCAACGACGAGCTCGATCTCGACGCGATTGCTCGTCTCGCCGTACGCAGGACGCAGCCTCGCGCCTTCGTCGAACAGTTCGAGCTCGCCGACGGCCGGCGGGTGTGCATCCTCGCGGAAGGCCGGCTCGTCAATCTCGCGGCGGGCGAGGGCCATCCCGCTGCCGTGATGGACATGTCCTTTGCAAATCAGGCGATGTGCGCGGCGTTCCTCGCTGCGGAGCACGCACGGCTCGAGAAGAAGGTGTACGACGTACCGATCGAGATCGACGAAGAGGTCGCGCAGCTCAAGCTCGCGTCGATGGGCATCGGTATCGACACGCTGACGCCGGAGCAGGAGAAGTACATGGCATCCTGGAGCGAGGGAACGTAAGTGGCATATCGTCGGCTCTTTACCTCTGAGTCGGTCACCGAGGGGCATCCCGACAAGCTCGCCGATCAAATCTCGGACGCTGTTCTGGACGCATTGCTGAAAGACGACCCGCAATCCCGGGTTGCCGTCGAGACGTTTGCGATCACCGGGCAGATCCATATCGCGGGTGAGGTGACGACGAAGACCTACGTCGACATTCCGCGCCTCGTGCGCGAAACGATTCGCGAGGTCGGATACACGCGCTCGTCCATCGGCTTCGACGCCGAGACGTGCGGCGTGAGCGTCTCGATCGACGAGCAGTCACCCGACATCGCGCTCGGCGTCGATAAGTCGCTCGAGGCGAAGGCCGGCGACGATGACGCGTTCGAGCTCACCGGTGCCGGCGATCAGGGCATGATGTTCGGCTACGCGTGCCGCGAGACCGACGAGCTCATGCCGTTGCCGATCGTGCTCGCACACAACCTCACCCGTCACCTGGCTGCGGTGCGGAAGAACGGAGCGATTCCGTACCTTCGCCCGGACGGCAAATCGCAGGTCACCGTCGAGTACGATGGCGACAAGCCCGTCCGTGTGGATGCGGTCGTCGTCTCGGCACAGCACGACCCCGAGATACCGCTCGAGGTCATTCGCAACGAAATTACCGAGCGGGTGATCAACCACGTGATTCCCGAGGCGATGCACGATGCGCGCACGCGCGTGTTCGTGAATCCGACGGGACGTTTCGTCATCGGCGGACCGAAGGGCGACGCGGGCTTGACGGGACGCAAGATCATCGCCGACACGTACGGCGGCATGGCGCGCCACGGCGGCGGTGCGTTCTCGGGGAAGGACCCGACCAAGGTGGATCGCTCGGGCGCCTACGCCGCGCGCTGGGTTGCGAAGAACGTCGTCGCGGCAGGGCTTGCGGACCGCTGCGAGGTGCAGCTGGCATATGCCATCGGCGTCGCGCATCCGGTGAGCGTGCTCGTGGAAACGTTCGGCACCGGGAGAATGCCGGACGAGACGATTGCCCAAGCGATTGCGGACGTGTTCGATCTGCGGCCGGCCGCGATCATTCACCATCTCAACTTGCGGCGGCCAATGTATCGGCAGACCGCATCGTATGGGCACTTCGGCAGACCCGAGCTCGATCTGCCGTGGGAGAAGATCGATCGCGTGGAGGCCCTGCGCCGGGCCACGCGTTTTACCGGCGAGTCTCTGCGCGTACCGAACTTCGCAAGCTAGCTCCTGCAGGCACCGCAAGGTGCCGCTCGAATGGACCCCCTCGGGCAACTACGCACTTGCCCATCGGAGGTACATGGTATGCGGCGTTTCCTCGTTTTTATCGCATTCGCCGGCCTGAGCTTCGGCCTGGCGAGCAGGTTGCCGGCTGTCGCGCAGCAGCAGCCATCCATCGCAGTAATGAACTTCTCAACGCAAGGTCTCACCGGTGACTGGTGGGGTCAGTTCCAACCCGGGGTTGCGCTCTCTGATCTCGTCACCGACGAGCTGGTCAACGAAGGCAACTTCAACGTTGTGGAGAGAGCGAAGCTCGGCGACACGATGCAAGAGCATCAGCTCGACACGTCAGGTGCGGTCGATCCCGAGACCGCCGTTCGGGCCGGTCGCTTGGTCGGAGCACACTTCCTGGTCGAAGGTAACGTTCTGCAGTTCGAGCAGACGGGAGCCTCGGGTGCCAACGCCGGGCAGGCCATCGGCGGAATTCTCGGCGGCGTCGCCGGAGGCTATCACAGCACGCGCGTAACGATCAAAGTCGCGGTGCGCGTCGTCGACACGCAGACCGGGCGTATCGTGCAAGCCTTTGACGACGAGCAAACGCAGACGGCGAACTCATGGGGCGCCGGCGGCATCAGCTTCTTGAGCGGCACGTACGGAAGCTACCACAACTCGAACTTCACGTCGTCGACGATGGGGCATCTCATCGACGCGGAAGCGAAGCTGATCGCTGCACACATCGATCCGCATCGGCTGGCATCGGTGCCGGCGATGCCGACGCTCTGGGGGCGTATCATCGGGTTCGACAACGGCTACTACATCATCAACGTCGGGTCGTCACGCGGCGTCTCGGTGGGACAATACTTCCAGGTCAACAAGGTGATGCAGGTTCGTGACCCGGGCACCGGACGTTATCTGACGGTGAACGAACCCACGGGCCGGTTGCAAGTTACGGCGGTGAGCGGCGAGACCGCGATCGCTCGACGCGTTTCCGGCGCTCCGAAAAAGGGAGAGCAGGTACAGTCGGAACCGTAACGCGCCTTTAGTCGCCGCAGCAGTTGGCCGCGAGCTGACCGCAATCGGCGCAAAAGGCCTTGGCGTGCTTGTAGATGAACGTCGTGCCGCCGCACTGGTAGCAGCGCAGGACATCGGCCTCGTTGGAATTTGCCTGGTTGATTTCCCTGCCTTATACTGCTGATGCGGCGGCCCCTTGCCGCACGTTCCGGATTAGCTCAGTTGGTAGAGCAGCTGACTGTTAATCAGCGGGTCGTTGGTTCGAGTCCAACATCCGGAGCCAGCTTTTCGAGAAGCCTCGATACGGGGCTTCTCGATTTTCAAAGGCGCACTCAGGCAGAGGGCAGGAGAAGAACCGGCGTTCCCTGATTCTCCGCGAGTCGAGATAACGTCAGATCGGCCGTAGCCAGCGCGGCGCCGTCGCGCTGCGCGAGCGCAAGATACACGCAATCCGGAACCTTGTGCTCGAGCGTGAGCGCAAGCATGAGTGCAGGCGCGACGAGGTCTTCATCCTGGACGAACTGCACGATGCCGTCCGAGGCGGCTTGTCCAAGGATTGCGAGCGCCTGAACCGCATGTTCGACGCGCAGCTCGTTCGCGACGACCTTGCGGCGCAGCGCCGAAGCAACCTCCGTAACCAGCAGGCGCGGCGCGATCCAGGTGACTGGCCGTTCCATGAGAGCCGCTGCCTCGTCGCTCCCCCGCTCCGGCACGAGCCAGCGAACAGCTACTGAGGCGTCGAGGACGGCAGAGGACGGCTCGTCAGCCCCGGGCATCGCGTTCTTGCCGTATGATGCGAGCGCTATCGAGATCCCGATCCTTTGGTGGCGACCCCGCAGCTGCACGTAGGGCTGCCGCACGCCGGACGACGGCACTTCGCCGCCAGATCACGGAGCTGCCGAGCACGCGGCGCGCCTCCTCTTCGAGCGAAACGCCGTGGTGCTTTGCGCGCACTCGCAAGCTTGCGGCAATGCGGTCGTCGAGGTTACGCACTTTGAGGTCTGCCATTGCCCCGAGCATAACGCGTGACCCCACTCGGGGTCAACTTTCTATACTATATTGACAAATACCGATTCAATAAGTAATATCGATGCGTGTCAATGCAATATGCCTCTCCACCTCGGGTCAGCGACGAGGAGTTCAATCCAGCCGCGGCGCTCTTCAAGGCCGTAGCGGATCCGTATCGCATGAGCATCCTCGCAACGCTCGCCGCCGCCGAGGGCGAGGTGTGCGTCTGCGAGTTCACCGATGCGCTCCCGGTCAATCAACCCACCGTTTCTCATCATTTGCGTATCTTGCGGGAGGCGGGACTGGTTGCGTGCGAGCGTCGCGGGACGTGGGTGTTCTATCGGTTGGCACCGGACGCGCACGAACGCCTCGGCAACGCATTGACCGGCATCTTTCAGCAGAAGGCACGGGCGTGAAAACGCATTTGAGCTTAGCTACGGTAGAGCGCGCGGAAACGTGCTGCTACGCCAACCGAACCAAGGTATGGGCCAGCGACCCGGAGGGCCGTCGCTGGGAAGTCTACGCGGTTCACGAGGACACCGAGGAGCGCGACGATGCCGGTATGCCCTGCTGCCCATCGAGGACGCCGGATGCCGTCACGTAAACCGCTCGTCCTCTTCGTGTGCCGCCACAACACCGGACGGAGTCAAATGGCCGAGGCCTACCTGCGCCGATTCGCCGGCGATGCGATTGACGTCGTATCGGCGGGCACGCAGGCTGCGGATGCGCTCGACGCAGGCGTCGTGACCGCGATGCTCGAGGATGGGATCGACATCTCGTCTGCGCGGCCCAAGCGCATCGACCCGGCGGTTGCATCGCGCGCGGACCGAATCATTTCGATGGGCTGCGACGTCGAGGGCATCGCGCGCATCGACGACGATTGGGAGCTGCCAGACCCGAAAGGCCAGCCGCCCGAGCGCGTGCGCGCGATCCGCGATACGATCAAAGCCAAGGCGATGCGGCTCGCAGACGATTTCCTCTCCGCGCAGGCGTAGCCGCTCCATGTCGACATTCGAGCGCTACCTCACCGCGTGGGTTGCGCTGTGCATCATCACCGGCGTCGCGCTCGGGCATTTTCTGCCGGGAGCGTTTCACGCCATCGGCTCGATGGAGATCGCCAAGGTCAACCTGCCGGTTGCGGCACTCGTCTGGCTCATGATCGTTCCGATGCTGGTGAAGATCGACTTCACCGCGATCGGGCGCGTGCGCAGGTACTGGCGCGGCATGGGCATCACGCTGCTCGTCAACTGGGCGGTGAAGCCGTTTTCGATGGCAGTGCTCGGGTGGTTCTTTCTCGGTCACGTCTTCGCGCGCTATCTCCCTGCGGCGCAGATCGATAGCTATATCGGCGGGCTCATCGTGCTTGCCGCAGCTCCGTGCACGGCGATGGTCTTCGTTTGGAGCAGCCTTTCTGACGGCGATCCATACTTTACGCTCACGCAAGTAGCCCTCAACGACACCATCATGGTGTTCGCGTATGCCCCGATCGTGGGGTTGCTGCTCGGGCTATCAGCCATCACGGTGCCGTGGCAGACCTTGGTGCTGTCGGTGAGCCTCTACATTGTTGTGCCGGTCGCGATCGCGCAGGTGTTGCGTTATCGTACCCTGTTTGCGGGTGAAGCCGCGTTGCAAAGGCTCTCACGCGCGTTGCAACCGATATCGCTCGTCGCTTTGCTCGCCACGCTGCTCCTGCTGTTCGGCTTCCAAGGCGAGGAGATCACCGCGCAACCCGTCATCATCGCGCTCCTTGCGGTTCCCATCCTGGTTCAAGTGTATTTCAACTTTGGCCTCGCCTACATGCTCAATCGTCTTGCCGGCGAAGCACATTGCGTCGCGGCTCCATCCGCTTTGATCGGTGCGAGCAACTTTTTCGAGGTCGCGGTTGCCACCGCGATCAGCGTGTTCGGCTTCGCATCGGGTGCCGCGCTCGCAACCGTCGTGGGCGTCTTGATCGAAGTGCCCGTGATGTTATCGGTCGTGAAGATCGTCAAAGCGAGCAAGGGCTGGTACGAGCGCGGCAGCGCCGTGCGGCACAACGCGGGTGGAAGGCCGTCGTCTCAGGCTACGTGTGTTGCATCCGTCCCGCCGCGTTGAGATGGTAGGCTGCGGCGAGATCGTGCATCGATGTGGCCGGATTCGTCATCGCTCGCGGTCGGGCGCGTCGTATTCGGTGATCTCATTGCCGTGACGCACGGTCGACAGCCTTGCGCGTGATGAATGGGCGAGCGAGTTGCGCGAGGAGTGCAATCCAAGCTGCGAGCCCAAAGATGGCCGCGAGCGGTTGCCGCGCGAGGAGCGCGACGACTCCCGCAAGCACCCAGAGGACGAGAATCGCATACCCTAGGCGTGAATCGTTCATTTCGCCAAGCGTCGGGATACTACGCGTGCCCTCGATACGAGAGCGACGAATCCACCAGATGAACGGCACGATGCGTTGTAGGTACCCCACGACGGCGGTGCCGATGTACAACCATACGGCGCAAATGACGGCCGCCGCCATTGCACCGGCGGTATAGGCCGCAGCTGCTGCCACTGCTCCGAGGGAACTCGTTAGGGCGTAGAGCAGCGTTTCACGCTGGTAGGCCGGGTTGCGTACGCGGGCGATCGCCACGACGTTGACGGCAACCGCCGCGGAGGCCGCAAGCAATGCATAGCGGCCGTAGCGCCCTCCTAGCGCAGCAAGGATCGCGGCAAGGCTTACCGCAAGCGCCAGCATTCCCGTGCGGCGCTCCACGTTTACGCGCTCGAACATGCGCAGAAGGCGGAGGCTAACTGCGGTAATGAGCGTTCCGAAGAAACCCGCGACGCCGAAGAGCGCGTGGAAAAGGGTTACGCCGTCGACGCCTCGATGGCGCAGGAATCGGTCGGCGAGCCAAACACCGAGGCCTGCCGTCGCGATTAGCCACAGCAGGGAGAGCGCAGCGCCCGCGGCCGGAGCAGGCGGAGTGTGGCCGCGCAGCGTCGCGCCGAGGACGATGGCTTCTATGCCGATACCAACGAGATGGAGCGAGCCGCCAAGGCGCACGAGCGCGAAGTCTGAGTGCTGGAACCCGCCAACAATGCAGAGCGTTCCCGTCAGAGCCAAAGCGAGATGAAGGAACGCGAGGTAGGGCAGACGCAGCGGCGCCATCGCGACGACGGGAACGAACTGATACAATAATCCCATTGCGATCGTTAAGAAGACGCCGACAACGAGGGCGTGCAGCAACGCGAGCGGCGCCGGGAGCGCAGCGATCGTCCATACGAGCGTCGCCACTAACGTCGCGAGTGCAGCAGCCACGAACGCGAGCGGGATTCGAGGCGATGGAACGGTGCTAGCCGCGGCGCTCCGAGCCTTCCCGAGCGTGAACCAGCGCTAGCACGCCGCGCGCGCCGTGCACAGCCGCAAAGCCGAGTACGAATCCGGTTGCCACGTCGATCGGCCAATGCAGATGAGCGAGCACGCGCGCTGATGCTATCGCTGCCGCGAGAATTACCGTCACGCCGGCCATGCTCCGCGAGCGTGGCCAGAGGTAGGCGAAAGCTAGCCCGCACGCTGCCAGATGATCGGATGGGAACGCGTTGTCGGCGGCATGCGAAACAAGTGGGTGGAGATGTTCGACGACGAAGGGGCGCTTCTCGAAGACGAGTGCGCCGGCGATCTTCACGAGCGCTATCGTTGCGCCCCCGGCGACCGCCGCTTCGAGCACATCGTTCTTCCAATGTCTGCGCAACAGAATGCTTGCTGCGACGAGGGCGGCGGGAATGAGTATGCCCCATTGCGCAACGATGGCGATTACGAGGGTCATTGCCGTACGCTCCTATACCCGTGCAGCGGAGCGCTCAGAGGCGGAAACATACCCAGGACGAATGTGTATCATAGTGATGAAGCTCGTCGTTTGTGCCTTGGCCGCCGTTGCGTTGCCGGCCTTCCTTCTCGGTGCTGGCGCGTGGGGCCCGGCCTCATCGATGCACGTGCAGAACGTTCCCGGAATGGAGGTCGTCGTCGTCGACCACGGCCGGATCGTGACCGACGCTGCATACGGCGTGCGAAACGTCGACACGCAACAACCGGTCGACACGCACACCCGCTTCGAGATCGGCTCGATTACGAAGCAGTTCACCGCAGCGGCGATCCTTCAGCTCAGGGAGCGTGGACGGTTGTCGCTCGACGACCGCCTGGGCAAGTACGTTCCGCAGTACGTGCAAGGCCGTAACGTCACGCTTCGTCAGCTGCTGATGCAGGTCAGTGGGATTCCCAACTATACCGATACGCCCGCATTCAGATCCCTCGTCACCCTGCGCGGCACGACCGTCGTGCTGCGCCGCAGTGGCAACTTCGACGCCATACTCGCGCTCTTGCACGGGAAGCCGCTCGGGTTCAGGCCGGGGACGAGGTTCCAATACAGCAACAGCAACTACGTGCTGCTCGGGCGCATCGTCGAGATCGTCTCCGGCATGTCGTGGCAGCGCTACGTCGAGAAGAACGTGTTTGCACGGGCGGGCATGACGGAGTCGACGTTCATGGAGAACGAGGGCAACACTCCCGATATGGCGACGGGCTATCTGATGTTCCGAGGGCACATCCGTGACGCCGGCGGCACCCGCGGCACGTTCACCGGATGGGCCGAAGGTGCCGGCGCCATCGTCTCGACCGCGACGGATCTCGCGAAATGGGACGCCGCGCTCTTCGGCGGCCGGATCGTAAGTAGTGCGGATGTGCGCCTCATGACGGCGCCCGGCCGGCTCGCGGCCTTCGGGCCAGATGCGCATTACGGCTTCGGCTGGGTCGTCGACCGTTACGACGGCCAGCCGCGCATCTGGCACAACGGTGGAACGCTCGGGTTCTCCTCCAGCAACGAAATCTATCCCCGGCAGCATCAGATCGTGATCGTTCTGCTCAATACAACGGTCGCGAACGCCGACACGATAGCGGGTGCGCAGTTCGAGCGACTCCATCCGCGACTCGCGGCCGCAAGCCGAAGAGCGGTCGCCGGCGAAGATCCGGCGGTCACGAACCGCGCCAAAGCCGTCTTGGCGCAGCTCACGAACGGCTTGGTCGACCGCACGCAGTTCGACGCAGATATGAACGCACACTTGACGCCGGACCTTCTCGCCGGGGCGAAGGCACAGTTTTTGCAACTCGGCTCCGCGACGACGTGGGTCTATCGTGGAAAGCATGCTGTGGGCGCGCAGACGACGTACGCGTACCACGTGTCCTTCAGCTCGGGCGCTCAGCTCAACGTCTACATGTCCGTCAACGCAGCAGGCAAGATCTCGGGCTACCTTCTCTCACCCGGCTCTTAGTTGGTGTCGGAGTATTGGCCACGTGTTCAATGCGAGCCATTTTGGCCATGTTCGAGGGGCGAGGAGTGCGGAATACCAGCGTCATCTGAGCGGCGAGCGACGACGAAATCGAGCAAAAGGACCGCAGCCGTAGCCCATTTTGTTGAACACGTGCGCAATACTCCGGCAGGTTCCTAGGCGAGGACGAGGCGCTCGATTGCAGAAATGCACGAGCGTATGTGGAGAATCTTCGTCTTGATTGCCGTCCTCGGTTCGACGGCTACGCTCGCCGCTTCAGCGGATGCCCCTATCCCGGCACAGATCCTTTCGGGGTTGCACTGGCGCAGCATCGGGCCGGCGGTCGGCGGACGGGTCGTCGCCGTTGCCGGCGTCGCGAGCAATCCGAATCTCTTCTACATGGGTGGCGTCGACGGCGGCGTCTGGCGGAGCACCGATTACGGCAACGTCTGGACGAACCTCACCGACGGCAGATTTCCGTCGTCGAGCGACAGCATCGGAGCGCTCGCGGTCGCGCCCTCGAACGCCAGCGTCATCTACGTGGGAACGGGCGAGAGCGACATCCGTGCAAACTTCGTGACGGGCGACGGCGTCTTCCGGTCCGCCGACGCGGGCAAGACGTGGCACTACGCCGGGCTGCGCGACACGCACACGATCAGCGCGCTCGTCGTCGACCCGCGCAATCCCAACGTCGTCTATGCGTCTTCCATGGGTCACGTCTTCAAGCCAAATGCCGAGCGCGGTGTCTTCAAGTCGACCGACGGTGGTCAGACGTGGCATAGGGTGCTCTTCGTCAATGCCGAGACGGGCGCAATCGACGTCGTCATGGATCCGCACGATCCGTCGGTGCTCTACGCCGCGACGTGGCAAGCGTATCGCACGCCGTGGACGTTGCAAGACGGCGGCCCCGGGAGCGGGATCTACAAGACGACCGATGGCGGTGCGCATTGGACGAATCTCACGCGCGCACCGGGCTTCGCGCGCGGGGTGCTCGGCCGTATCGGTCTGAGCGTCGCGGCAAGCGATCCGCGCATCGTCTACGCAATCGTCCAGGCGCACGATGGCGGCGTCTTCCGCTCCGCCAACGGCGGCGCGAGCTGGACGCGCGTGAACGACGAATGGAAGCTCCGTCAACGCGCGTTCTACTACATGAGCATCTTTGCCGACCCGACGAACCCGAACACCATCTACGCGCCACAGGTCGACGCGCTCTGGGTTTCGCACGACGGCGGCAAGAAGTGGACCGAGCTGCACACGCCGCACGGCGACAATCATATCGTTTGGATCAATCCGCACGATCCGCACATTCTGTTGGAAGGCAACGATGGCGGTGCCACGATCTCGAGCGACGGCGGCAGAACGTGGAGCGGCGAACACAATCAACCGACGGGACAGTTCTATCACGTCGCACTCGATGATCGCTTTCCTTTCCACGTCTATGGGGCACAGCAGGACGAAGGCTCGTTCGAGGGTCCGAGCGCCACGCCGGACGGAATGATTCCACTGGAAGACTGGCAACGCGTCGCCTACGGAGAGAGCACGTTCGTCGCACCGCAGCCCGGCGATCCTGAGGTTACGTACGGAGCAGGCTACTTCAGCATCTTCTTGCGCTACGATGAGGCAACAGGCGAGTACAGCAGCGTGAGCCCGTGGCCTCTCTACCAAGAGGGCGCCTCGTCCGGCGAGCTGCGGTATCGGTTCGGCTGGACGCACCCCATCGTTTTTTCGCCCGCGAACCCGAAGCAGCTCCTGATCGGCGCGCAGTACGTGCTCGTCAGCGACGACTACGGCAAGACCTGGCATCGTATCAGTCCCGATCTCACGCGCAACGACAGAGCGACGGAGGCACCGAGCGGTGGTCCCGTCGACCTCGATCAATCGAGTGCCGAAGTCTTCCCGGGGATGGCTTCGCTCGCCGTTTCACCGCTTGACGGAAACGTGATCTGGGCCGGCTCGGATGACGGTCTCGTGCACGTGACCACCGACGGCGGTACGAGCTGGTCGCTCGTAACGCCGCCGCAGCTGCCGCAATGGGCGCAGATCAGCTCCATCGAGCCCTCCCACACGGTCGCGGGCGCAGCCTATCTCACCGCCTCACGGTACATGTGGGACGATTTCCACCCTTACGTCTACGAGACGGCGGATTACGGCCGCCATTGGCGTTCGATCTCTGCCGGCCTGCCCGGCGACGAGTACGCCTTCGCGATCCGGCAGGATCCGAACGACGCCGATCTGCTCTTTCTCGGCACGAAGAACACCGTCTACGTGAGCCTCGACGGCGGCGCGGTGTGGCGTTCGCTCTCCCTCAATTTGCCGCACGTCCAGGTGCGCGACATCGCGATCGACACGCGTCAGGGAGACGTCGTGATTGCAACCCACGGCCGGTCGTTCTGGGTGCTCGACGATCTAACGTTGCTCGAGCAGCTCTCGAAGAATGGCGGCGAAGGCGCAGGCGGCGCGCGGCTTTTTGCTCCGCAAACAGCGTGGCTCAGCCACGCGTACGGCGCGGGCGAGTACGCACGGTTCATCCCTGCCGTGGGAGAGAATCCACCGTTCGGCGCGACGGTCTACTTCGATCTTCCGTCGAGCTACGACGGCCGTACGCCGGTCCGACTGAGCTTCCTCGATGCGAGCGGCGCAACGATTCGCACCGTCATGCTCCATCGTAAGGCCAAAGGCGTTGAGAACGGCGTCGTTCCCGGAGCGAATCGTTTTCAATGGGATCTGCGCTATCCCAGTGCGACCGACGTCACGGGGTTTCGCGCGCCGGTAGCTGCCGGAGGACTGGACGACAGCGTTCTCGGCCCGACCGTGGTGCCGGGAACCTACACCGTCGCGCTCGCGTACGGTGAACGCACGGTGCGGCAGCCGTTTGCGGTTGCGCTCGATCCGCGGCTTCACGCCAGCCAAAGCGATCTCGCAGCGCGGCTCGCGCTCGGCTTACGCATTCATCGTGCGCTCGATACGCTCGACCGGACGCTGAACCGCGCGATTGCGATGCGCAGTCGCATGCACGGATCCGAACGTACCGCGCTCGATCGCGAGATCGGCGATCTCGTGCAACTGGACATCCACTCAAGCGAAGGAGACCTGCTGCACGAGAGCAAGCTGCACAGCCATCTCGCCTATCTCGCTGCTGAGGTGGAGCTGAGTTACACAGCACCGACCGATGCCGAGAATGCCGTTGCCGAACAGCTCATCGGCGATGCCAAGCGCGGCGAAGCGGCGCTGGAAGCGGCGATGTCAGCGGCACCTCACTGACGAATACTACTTCGCTCGATGGGGTGCCATGATCTGCGCGAGCATGTCGGGCGTTCCCGGGATGCGCTCCAAGTGCGGATAGCGCAATCCGCCGTGATAGCGCACCTCATAGGTGTTCACCCAGCCGTCTTGCTCCACGACGAAGGGAATCGAGCCGCTCGCGTGCTCCGTCTCGCGCAGGAGGTAGTGCAACGCCTCCGGTGAGAACGTCTGGCCGCCAACGGCAAGAATCGTCATGTCGGGTCCGAGGCCCGCGTTCCACGCCGCGGAGCCCTGCGTAACGGCGAGGATCTTTCCTTGGTCGTCTGTGAAGAGCCCGACGCCGAAGCTCTCGTCGTCCGTATGTCGTGCGCGGTCGCGTGCTGCGATGAACTCGTTGGGGTGCTCGTTCCAGACGAGGCGCCATCCGGCGCGCGCGAGGTCGTCGTTCGGCGGGTGCGGCGAGACGCTGTACACGTAACGCTCGAAGAAGGCGTGCCAGTCGTAGGGCTGCACGTCACCGAGCAGGTGCTCGATCTCCGCGCGCGTGTACGGCTTGGTGATCGGCCCGGTGAGCGCCGGAGCGCTGTATAGATGCAAGAAATCGTCGAGTGACTTGTGGCCGTGCGAGTCTTCCCGAATGATCGTGTCGGCGTCGAGCCAAATCAGTTCGCCCTCCGTGTAGAAGTCGCCGGCGGTGCGGCGGAGGTTCGACCACGGCCCCCGCGCGGCGTAATAGTAGGGCGCGCCGGTCGTGAGGTCGATGAGCGGCGTCGCTTCGCGTCCCGACTCGGCGTCCATGCGCGCGTAGATCGACGCGAGGTACTCCGGGTACTTCGACGGCGCACGGATTCCCATGCGGAACGAAAGAAGATCGCCGAGGTACTGATTCATTCCCTCGTATACCCAGAGAAGCTCGGTATGTTCGGGTATCTGGAAGTTCGGTTGCCATAGATCGAACGGCCGCCGATACTTTCCGTTCCAGGAGTGCGAGAACTCGTGCGTCAGCAGATCGCCCGCCGTCAGCTGCCACACCGGGTTCGTCATGAAGTCCGCCGGCGCGCGATTGTCGCTCGACTGATGGTGCTCGATGCCCTCGAATCCGATCGCGTCCGAGAGCGTCAGGAGCGAGTGATAGACGTTCCAGTGACGCGAGCCGTACAGCGCCAGCGCCTCCGGCGTCATGTTCTCGTACGCATCGATGAGGCTGCTCGGAAAATCGAGATCCTGCGGCGCGTCCGCAAAGGCGTCGAGCACTTGCTCCGTGCCGTCACCGGACCACAGCGTCACGTGACGATAGTAGCGACCCATGTCGAGCGGCGAATCGACGAGCAGATTCAGCGCGGCGACCTCGAAGTCGACGCGATCGCCGTGCTGCGTCGGTCCGGGCAGCGCGGTGCCGTATCCCCACGCGTGCGGCAGGTCGAGGCTCACCTTGAAGAAGTCGTCTTTCGAGGCGGTGCCGTTCTGATAGAAGAGCATGCGATTCCAGTTGACGATCGCGACGTTCTTGGTCGACATGGCGTCGGGGGCGTTGAGAGCCACGTGAAAGTCGACGTCGATACGGCTCACGCCTTGCGGTACGCGTACGTGAAAGGCGTACATGTCGACCTGATCGCGCTCCCAGTGCAGCGCGTGGCCGTTTGCGCTCACGCGCATCTCCGTGATGTTTTCGAGCGGTCCCGTCGGCCCGTGTTCCCCCGGGATCCATTCGGGATAGACGAACGTGAACGTGCCGGGACGCACCGGGATCGTCAGGTGCGAGACCATGAGGCCGCGCGCGGCCTCGCGGGCGTCCAGAAGCAGGGTCTCCGGATCGCTTGCGGTGGCGTACGAGACGGCGCTCGCGTTAGGCTCCGCCGCGCGCGCCGTCGCGGGAACGAGGATCGTGAAGGCGCCGGCAACGGCCAAAAGGGCGCCGAAAAATCGACGAAGCTGCATGGCGGGATGCGTTACCCCGCCGCGGTGAACTCCCCTCCATGCGCTTTCTCGGCAGGCTCTTGGCACTCGTGGGGCTGCTGGCTCTGATCTATTTCGGCGTTACCGCGTATTTGGGATACCGCGTCGGAAGCGCCATTCACGCGGCGGAGCGTCGGCGCATCGTCCGAGCGGGGGCGCACGTCGTCGGGCGGCCTGCGGTCGAGCGTTATGCGATCAAACGCAGCGGCATCCCGGCCTTTCTCGTCGAGTCGCCGGCGTTCTGGTACGCGCTACACCGGACGGAGTAAGCCGAAGAGAGCCGGCGTCCTACACGCTGCGCAGCACGGTTCTGGAGCGGAACGGGATCTGATCGAGCGTGGCTGGGAGCCGGAGCAGAACCCGGCTCAACGCGTCGATAGCGTAGTGCGTCTCTAACGGCTTCAGCATCCCGGCGATCTCGGTGACGCGCCTCATGAGCATGGCGCCCAGCGCATCGCGCAGCCACGCGCGGTTCCTGGCGATGTCGCTCGCGGTTGGGCGTTGTGGCGCGACACGTTCTCGAAGAAGGACCAAGACGACGTTGTCCTCGACGCCGCGTGCGAAGTCGCGCTCGGCATCCATCCAGTCGTCGATGTGCGCGCAAATCTCTCCGAACGCACCGGTGGCGGCGATGGCGACGCGCACGCGCTCCTCCGGCCACAGGCCGTCGAGCACCGAACCAGCAATGAGCCGGAAGAAGGCGCCGATGCGCTCTCCACGCCGTACGATGGCATCGCTTGCGATCGACGCATGGGGGTTGAGGCAGATCTCGAGCGCGCGGTACAGCTCCGAGGACGCGCGCGCGTCCGGCGCACAATCGACGAATGCGGCGTGGCCGATCAAGACGTAGAGGAAGGCCAAATACGCCGAGCTGAAAGGCTCGTCACCGTCGGCGAGGTCGTCGACGATCGACGTCGAGAGGCTCACGGCGATCGTGGCTCGCGCTCGTTCGATGAGCGCTTCGCGCGTGGTGCCCGTTTCGGCAAGCAGACATTCTAGAAACCACACCGCCGGATAGCCCATGCACTTTCCGCCGACGTACGCCGCGATCGATTCGAGCTGCGAGGAGAGCGGCTGCCCGACGTCGTCGAGCATCGCGACGCAATACGCACGCAGCGCGGCCCTCGTCTCGCTGGCACCGAGCAACCCTTCGAGAACGTCGGACACGTAACGTCCGCCCGAGTTCGAACCCTCGGGGATCTGCGGCTTCATCACCCAAGCCGTTCTGCGATGGCGCAGTACCATCCCCCGGGCAGGGCTGCACCGCGAGCCCGTTCAAGGTGAATCCAAGGGAGAAGGGTCAATCACCATCGCACAGAGCCGGCGTTGGTGCCGTGCAATTTTGAAACGAGAGGCGAAGAGCTTCTTTCTTGCTACGCGCCTCTTGCCGCGTGCCAAACGCCAAGCCGTCGAAGCGGTCTACGGCCTCTTTCGTACGGTCGACGACGTTGCAGACGAAGGGAACGCCACCGGCGACGAGCGCCGTCGCAAGCTCGATGCGATCGCGCTCACCGTCGAGCGTATTCGCGATCCCGGCCACGAAGCGGACGATGCGTGGTTTCCCGCCGTGCGCGACGCGTTCGCCAGCTTTCCCATCCAAAGCAAGGATGCGCTTCGGCTCATTGCGGCCTGCCGTGCGGAGGTCGACGGCGTCGTCTGCGATACGCCCGAGGCACTCGAGGCATACTGCGCAGCCGTTGCCGGCACGGTCGGGCGGTGCGCGATGGCGATTCTCGGGGCCGGTGACGCGGACGCACTCGATCGTGCCGAGCGCTTGGGCATCGCGCTGCAGCTCACGAATATTCTGCGCGACCTCGGAAAGGATCGGGAGATCGGGCGCAACTACCTTCCCGGCGTGCTGTCGTCGGACGACGTCATTGCGCGTGCGCGCACGTACTATAAGGAAGCCGGCATCTTGGCGCGCCGGCTTCCGGATCTCGGCTCGCGCCTCGCCGTCATCGCGGCGGCGAAGCTCTACGAGCGCAAACTCACACGCTTACGGATATAGTCCCCGGAGTCTTGTCGCTTCCGCGACGCGCTCGACCGCGACCGCATAGGCACCGGTGCGCATGTCCACGCCGTGCCGCTCCGCCTGCTCCTGCGTTTCACGGAAGGCGCGCGTCATCTTCTGCTTGAGTCGTGCGTTGATCTCGTCTTCTTCCCAGAAATTCTCTTGCAGATCCTGGACCCATTCGAAGTACGAGACGGTAACGCCGCCGGCGTTTGCCAGAATGTCGGGAAGTACCATGATGCCGCGATCGTGAAGAATCGCGTCGGCCTCCGGAAGCGTGGGACCGTTTGCGGCTTCGGCGACGATCTTCGCGCGAATCTTGGGTGCGTTCTGAGCCGTGATGACCTTTTCCAGCGCCGCCGGAACGAGCACCTCGCAATCGCATTCGAGCACGTCTTTGTTCGATATCGCGTCGCCGCCGCCGAAGCCCACCACGGAACCCGTCTCGGTCTTGTGCGCGACAAGGCCGCGCACGTCGAGCCCCTTCGGATTCGCGACGCCCCCGCGCGAGTCGGAAACGGCGACGATCCGATATCCGCGCTCGCCCATGAGCGTTGCCGCGTGCATGCCGGCGTTGCCGAAGCCCTGAATCGCGACGCGCGCGCCCTCGATCGGCAGCTTACGCTCCTGCATCGCTTCGTCGACGATATAGAGGCAGCCGCGAGCGGTCGCTTTATCGCGTCCGAGCGATCCGCCGATTGCGATCGGCTTCCCAGTGACGACGCCGGGAATCGAATACCCCTTCTGCATCGAGTACGTGTCCATGATCCATGCCATGATCTGCGGCGTCGTGTAGACGTCGGGCGCCGGGATGTCTTTCTCGGGGCCGATGATGATCGATATCTCAGTCGTGAAACGACGAGTCAGATGCTCGAGCTCCTGCATCGACATCGCCTTGGGATCGCAGATCACCCCTCCCTTGGCACCGCCGAACGGAATGTTCACGAGTGCGCATTTCCACGTCATCCACATGGCGAGTGCCTTGACCTCGTCGAGGCTCACGTCGGGGTGGAAGCGGATGCCGCCCTTGGCGGGGCCGCGCGCCATGTTGTGCTGAACGCGGTAGCCGGTAAAGACGCGAATGCGTTTGTCGTCCATGTGCACCGGCACGGAAACCTCGAGCACGCGCTTGGGCTGACGAAGAAAGAGATGGATACCTTCGGTGAGACCGATGAGGCGCGCCACCTCGTCGAGCTGCTGTTGCGCCATCTCCCAGACATTTTGCTGTGCCTGAACTGCGGAACGGTCGATTGAAGTCGTCATGCGCCCGACTTAGCCTGGTGGCTCGCTCGGGCCTTCTCAGCGCTCACCGAAGGCGGCGCACTATCTCGGCTTGCGCTTCACCGCTCGGTGGACCGCTTCTTTGATCGAGGCGGCGCCCATGCCGTAGTGCTCGATGAGTTCCTTGGGGTCGCCGGATTGCCCGAAGGTGTCGTTGACGCCGATGAACTCGATGGGCACCGGGTGTTTGCTCGCGAGCAGCTCCGCGACCGCCGAGCCCATACCGCCGTGGATTTGGTGCTCCTCGACGGTGACGACCGCGCCGCACGCGCGCGCGGCGTCGAGGATCGCAGCGTCGTCCATCGGTTTGACGGTGTGGTTGTTGAGGACGCGGCACTCGATGCCGTCCTCTTCGGCGAGCTCGTCCGCCGCGACGAGCGCGTTGTAGACGAGGATTCCGCACGCAACGATCGCGGCATCGGATCCATTGCGAAAGATCTGCGCCTTTCCAATTTCGAATGGCGTCGCCTCGGTCGAGATGACCGGAGATTTCTCGCGTGCGAAACGCAGATACGCCGGTCCCCACGTCTCGGAGAGCGCGAGCGTCGCTTTCTTCGTCTGAATCGAATCGCACGGCACGACGACGCGCATGTGCGGGATCACGCGCATGATCGCGATGTCTTCGATCGCCTGGTGTGTAGCACCGTCGGGTCCCACGGAGACGCCCGCGTGCGCGCCTGCGATCTTCACGTTCGTTTCGTTGAGCGCCATGATCGTGCGCACTTGCTCCCACGATCGACCAGGATTGAACATCGCGTACGACGCGATCCACGGGATCTTTCCGCAAGCCGCGAGGCCGCCCGCCAGCGCGACGAGCATTTGCTCCGATACGCCGATCTCGAAGTACTGATCTGGATGCGCTTTCTTGAAGCCCTCCATGCGCGTCGATTCGGAGAGGTCGGCGCAAATCCCGACGACGTTGCGATTGCGGCTGCCGGATTCGATCAGTCCTTCGCCGAAACCGTTGCGCGTCGGCACCTGCTCGAGGGTGGCGGCGTCGCGGCGCGCTACGAGGTGCATGGACGCGGCGTCGCTCTGCGGAGCCGTGCTACGCATGGGCTAAAATCCTCGTCCGCTCCGCCTCCAACTCGTTCAGCGCGACGTCTGCTTGCGTGCTGTTCGGCGGCTTGCCATGCCACGTGTAGTCGCCTTCCATGTACGAGACGCCTTTGCCGGGCACGGTGTGCGCGATGACGACCGAGGGTTTGCCCGTGACTCGCTGAGCGCGTTCCACGGTATCGATGAAGGCGACGATATCGTTGCCGTCGCACTCGAAGACCTCCCAGTTGAAGGCGCGGTATTTGTCGGCGAGCGGCTCTAGCGGCATGACGTCCTCCGTGCTGCCGTCGATCTGGATGAGGTTGCGATCGACGATGCTGATGAGGTTGTCGAGCTTGAACTTGGCGCCGGTAAGCATGGCTTCCCAGTGGAGACCACACTGATGCTCCGCGTCGGACGTCACGACGTAGACGCGCCATGACTTCCCGTCGGTCTTTGCGGCGAGCGCCATGCCGACGCCTTGCGCGAGCCCTTCGCCCAGTGGTCCGGAGGTCGTCTCGGTGCCAGGTAACCGGACGCGTTCCGGGTGGCCCTGGAGACGCGTTCCGAACTTGCGCAGCGTTAGCAGCTCGTCGACGGGGAAGTATCCCGCATACGCCATGGCCGAGTACTGCACGGGCACGATGTGTCCGCACGAGAGCAGCAGCCGGTCGCGCTCTGGCCAGCCGGGGCTCTTCGGATCGTGCCGCAAGAGATGAAAGTAGAGCGCCGCGAAGACGTCCGCCATGTCGAGAGGTCCGGCGGAATGACCGGACCCTGCGGAGAGCAGAGCGCGAATGATGCCTTGGCGTACGTCGTTGGCGCGCAGTTTCAGCTCCGTGACGCGCTCGGGGGAGAGAGCCATGCGGCGCAATACCGGCTTCTCCCCGACAAGCCCTTCAGGGCCGATGGCGAAGGAGGCAACGATGGAGCATGGAGATGCGAATCCTGCGGTGGTGAAGCCGGAAGAGCAATGGAGGACCGAGCTTGGCGAAGAGCGCTATCGCGTGCTGCGTCGAGCCGGTACGGAGCGGCCGTTCACCGGGGCGCTGCTCGACGTGGATGCGGAGGGCGCGTATAGATGCGGAGCGTGCGGCGCCGCACTCTTCTCGTCGGAGGCGAAATTCGAATCGCATTGCGGCTGGCCGAGCTTCACGCATCCGGAACAACAAGAGAACGTCAGGCTCGTCGACGATGACAGTTTGGGAGTGCACCGCATCGAAGTGCGTTGCAAGCGCTGCGACTCACATCTAGGCCACGTCTTCGACGACGGACCGGGACCGCGGAACACGCGCTACTGCATCAACTCGCTGGCCTTGAACTTCACGCCCGAGCAGTAGCGAAAACTTGCGTCATCGTAGTGCCATACAGTCGGCACGTCAGCGCGCCATGATGAGCGTATGTACAACGATGAATGCGACCGTCTTGCCTTTGCTATGTGCTGCTTCGAGGCCGTGCTGTACGGCTCACGCGCCACGCTTCCATCCGTTCGAGGCGCCGGCGCAAATCACGTAGTTCCTCCGCAATCGCGATGTTTCCGACGGAGAGCAACCGATCGGCAGAACGTGATCCCGTTTCCGCTTCACCCGCCGTGAACGACGGGCGCCCGCACAACCGATCGAGGGAGACGTCGAGAACGTCGGCGATGCGCCGAAGCGCATCCGCGCGCGGAACCGCCTTCCCACCTTCGACGGAGGAGAGCTGCGCGAGATCGTACCGCGCCGCGGCGCTCAGCTCGCGCTGCGTGAGGCGGCGCTCTTCGCGCCAGAGGCGGATATTCGCGCCGAGCTCTTTGGGAAACGTGTCGCCGCGACGGGCGCGCTTCTTAGGCATCATAGTCGATTCGCTAAGTTTTCCACCGGTCTTTTAGTGAAAGGGCAAACTTACAGGAATGAATCTCGCCAAAGCAATTGCGAGACATGGCCAAAAGCCCTATAGTATGCTCGAACTCATGGCCAAAGCACGGACTCTACGGGAGTGGCGTGTCCTGCGAGGCGAGACGCAGAAGCAGGCGTCTGCCGCCGTCGGAATCCATCCCGTCACGTGGAGCGAGTACGAACGCGGAAGGATGGTGCCGTCCGCAACCATTTTGCGTCGGATCGCGCATCACTGCGGCTGTTCGTCCGACGACATTCTCTTGCTGGACCTTCGAAAGTCGCGAGAGCCGTGATGAGACGCTTCGGGCAGTCGCCGCGCGCACGCGAAGCAATCGAGAGCGCATACGCAGAAGCGGCGACGCAGCGCGCGCACGAAGCGCTCTTGCTGGAGGTGCTGCTCGATCTGCGCGATCTCACCGCCGAATGCGCGTGGCGGCTCTCCGACCTCCTCGATCAAGACCAACGCCGCTAACGGCCGATCTCATAGCGGCCTCGCAGGCCCCGCGTCCTTCTATGCGTAGTATCCGCGAGTGGGCTTTCTGATCGCGACGTGCTGTCTGCTGCACGGCTACGTGCACGCCGTCTCCGGGGCTTCGGTCGCAGGCGCGTCGGTGACCATCCTCGAGCGGCGCGCGACGGTGCACGCTCGGACCGGCGCGACCGGCACGTTTTCGATTCAGACACCTCCCGGGCCGGTTACGCTCGTCGTCGTCGCGCAGGGCTTTCGTAGCGTCGAGGTGGGGCCGATCGCGGTCGACGGGGATCAGCGGATCGACGTCGGGCTCGTCGTAGCCGACACGCCCGCGCTACGAACGATCGGGACCGTTCGCGTCAACGGCGCGCTGACGAACGTTCACCAGTTCGTACCGAACATCGAGATCGGGCGCGCACAGATCGACCAACTCGGCTTCGATCGCGTGATCCAAGCATTGGCCGACGTTCCGTCGGTCACGTTTGCTCGCCCCGACGGAGGCGCATCGACGGCGCCGGTCCCCATCGCGCTGCGCGGCCCCGACCCGTCGGAGACGCTGGTGATGCTCGACGGTCAGATCCTCAATGACGGCAATACGGGCGACGTCGACGTCTCGCAGCTTCCAGCATCGGCGTTCAGCGGAATCGAGATCAGCGAAGGGCTCGGGCCGATCGACCTCCAGGGAAGCAACACCTTCGGAGGAGCGGTGAACCTCTTCTCGCTGCGCCCGACGCTGCAAGCGCATGCGGCCCTCTCCGCATCGCTCGGGTCGTTTGGCAGAAGCGAGGTCTGGACGAACGCGACGGGAACGCAAGGAAGCCTCGGGTACGCGCTCGCCCTCGACGACACGCACGCGGACGGCTATGTCGACCAGGGCGTCACGCTCTGTGCGGGAGGTTACGACGCGGCGCTCGCGGCCGGCTCGCGATGCCTCGGACCGAAGGCCGTGCATCTTGGATCGACGTCGACCCAGCGTTCGGCGCTGCTGAACCTCGACGAGAATCTGTCGCAACGCTCCGACGTGGCGTTGCGCATCTTCACGCTGGGCGACCTGCGGGACATGAGCGGGAGCGAGAACGCGCCCGTCTTCCCAAACGCCCAGGGGCCGGGAGCGTACTTCGTCGGTCCGGGAAATGCCGTTTTTGGCCAAGATCTGCGCGCGTACGATCTTCGCGCGCGTTTTCCGCTCGGTGCGGGAACGGTCGTTGCCGACGCAAGCGCCGACGACGACAGCCTTAGCTTTACGGGCTCGGGCATCTCGCCGTACGACGTGACGCACACCGACCGTCGCGGAAACCTCGGACTCTCGTGGGAGCGCGACGGGGACGATTACGTCGTCGCGTTCGGCGGTTACGTTCGCCATGAGTCGCTCTTCGGCGATTTTATCGGGACGACGCTCACGCAGGAGATGCACAGTTACTTCGCGCGCGGCGAGATATCGCCGGTGGAGCGCGTCCACCTCGAGGGCGGCGCGTATCTTTCGGATTACTCGACCTTCGGAACGAGCCTTGACGGTCGCTTAGGCATCGCATACGATCTCGGGTCGTCGTCGGCGCTTCACGCGTCGGTCGGGACGGGATTCCGGGCGCCCTTGCTCGTCGAGCGGTACGTCTTTCCGCTGGCGGCCCTTCCGCGCGATGTCAACGGGGTGTACGTCGGCCAAGGGAATCCGAACGAACAGCCGGAGCGCGCAACCGAATACGAGCTAGGGTATTCGAAGCGCCTCGCCGACGCTCAGCTCGACGCGTCCGTCTATCGGACCAACCTGCGCCAGCCGATCGAAAACGTCTATCCCCTGGCTCGGGCGACGTCGGGCGCGTGTTCGAGCGGCTCGCCGCCGTGCGTCGAGTATCCGATCAACGTCGGAGACGCGGTCTATGAAGGATGGGAGATTCGTGCGACCCGCCGATTCGGCGACTTCACCGCGCGGTTGTCGTACGGCGTGAACGTCGCATATCCGGAGAATTTGCCTCCGACCGTTTCGAATCCGACGTCGGGCGGAAGCCTCGTCAACGGCGAGCAGTTTCTCGATATTCCTCAGCAGCAAGCGTCGTTCGATGCCACCTGGCGACGCGGGGCTTGGCACGCCGCGCTGAACGGGATCTATCGCGGGCGCAACAACGAGCTGAACGCCGCACCGTTCGGCATCGTCAACGCTGCCTTCGGACGCGCCGTGGGTGCGATCGACATAAGCGTCGCCGGCACCAATCTCACGAACGCCGTCTCCGGAAAGTTCACCCTCCTGGGCCACGGCGTAGCGTACAGCGGTGCAGGCGGCGAGATTCCAACCAACCTGTACGCGGTCGAGCCGACGGGTTTCCGTGTCATCGTTACTGCCCGGCGGTAAGGCCGCCGCGCTGATCGACGCGCAGCTTCTCGACCCTGACGGCTCTCTGCCCGGGCTCGTCACGTCTCTGCTGGCGCATCCGCCGCCGAACGACGCCGCGCGCCCGTTTTATGAGGGGATGCGCGTGCTCGGGCCACGTACGCCCCAGCTCGCCGTGCTCGCGCTGCGCCTCGTCCTCGCCGGAAGACGCGCGGATGACGCTTCCGTGCGACGCCTGCGCGCGCTCGTCGAGCGCGTTCGCGCGGGAGGTTCGGATGCGGCCGTCGCGCGGCGGGAGTACGCGTCCGAGCTGGAAGGTTCTCCGGATGGCACGTGAAACGAATGCTTGCTCTGCTACGTTACGCGAATTGGATCATGACCCGCCGCATCTTTGCCGCCTGCCTGCTCGCAGCGGTCGTTCCGCTCCTGCCCGCGGTCGCTCGCAGCGACCGGAGTCCGCACGAGGCGCACGTCTCAGGACGGGTCGTCAGCGTAGACTATATGAACGCGATCATCGTCGTTCGGACCGGCGAGGGAGTCCGGACTGTCGTGGTCACGCCGAGCACGGACATCGACACGCCCGGCGGCTACGCGACGATTACAGACATTCGGCCGGGACGCTACGTTGAAATCGACGCGAGCGTCATCCAAGGCCGAATCGTGGCACAGATCATCACCATTCGCTAGTCCCTGCGAGCCCGGCCTATACGTTGCGGATCTCGCATTCGCATACGCGCGCGCGCCGCGCGCGCGCGCCGCACTCGACGGCGTGAGCTTCTCCGTCGCCGCGGGATCGACGCTGGCGGTCGTGGGACCTTCGGGAGCCGGGAAGAGCACGCTGCTTCGCGTGGTTGCCGGTTTGCTCGCGGCACAGCGCGGCGAGGTCGTACTCGACGGCAGTGCGCTGGATGCTCTCCCCGCCCGGCTGCGGCGCATCGCGTTAGTGTTTCAAGACGACGCGCTCTTTCCGACGATGAGCGTGCGCGAGAATCTTGCGTTTGCGTTGCGTCGCGGTGCTCCCCCCTCGCGCGTCGAGCAGATTGCGGTCGCTCTGCACGTCGAGGTCCACCTGGAACGAAGGCCGCGGGAACTCTCCGGTGGCGAGCGGCAACGCGTCTCGCTCGCACGCGCGCTTCTTTCCGATCCGCTCGCGCTCTTGCTGGACGAGCCGCTGGCACATCTCGACCCAGCGCTGCGGGGGCGCGTTCGCGACGCGATGCGCGATCTGCGCGGTCGCTTCGGCGGCCCCGTGGTCTACGTGACGCACGACCACGCCGAGGCGATGATGATCGCCGACGTGCTGGCGGTTTTGGTCGACGGGCATCTCGAGGACTGCGGTCCGCCGCAACGCGTTTACGATGCGCCTGCAACGCTGCGAGCGGCATCCGCTGTGGGCGTTCCGCCGATGAACGTCTTGCGCGACGGCTCATGGATCGTGGGAATTCGTCCCGAGCGGGTGTGCGTCGTGGCGGACGGCTCGCTACGCGGCCCGGTCGAGCGCTGGGAATCCGTCGGTGCCGATGCGTACGTGCACGTGCGAACGAATCGCGGCCTCGTCTCTGCTCGCGTTCCGGTCGAGCGTACCTATGCGCGCGGAGACGTGGTTGCGCTGCACTTTCCGGCAGATCACGTACGGCGATTCGATGCGACGAGCGGAGCGGCGATTCCGTGAGCGCCTCGTTATCGGACCTCGCTGCGTCGGTCGTCGTGACGGGCGTGCGTGAAGAGGACGCGTGCGACGCGCGCTGGAGCGCCTACCCGTTCGGCGGCTTCATTTTCTTCGATCGTAACACCGAGTCGCTCCGTGCGCTTCGAGCGCTGACCGACCGGTTGCGCGCCCGGTACGATCTCGCGCCGATTCTGGCGATCGATCAAGAGGGCGGCCGCGTCATGCGCTTGCGCGAAGGCGTCGCGCCGATGCCTTCGGCCGCGGAGATCGGTGGCGATGCGGCGCGGGCTGAGCGAATCGGCGCCCGCTGCGCCGACGACCTTCGCCGTGCGGGGTGCAATCTCGACTTCGCGCCTGTCTTGGATCTTGCGGTCGATCCGAGGAATACCGTCATCGGAGATCGTTCGTTCGGCTCGGATCCGCACGTCGTCACCGAATCGGCGCGCGCGTTCGCCCGCGGACTCGAGAGCGGCGGAGTCGTGGCAACGTACAAGCACTTTCCCGGGCACGGAGCGACGGCGACCGATTCACATCATGGCTTGCCCGTCATCGCACTCGACGAGAGCACGCTGCGGTCGCGCGATCTCGTTCCGTTCGCAGCGGTCGCGTCGAGCGCTCGGGCGATGATGACGGCTCACGTCGTCGTTGCCGCGCTCGATTCCGAGTATCCGGCGACGCTCTCGCCGCGCATCCTCACGACCTTGCTGCGCGAGGAGTTCGGGTTCGGCGGCGTTTGCTTCACCGATTGCCTGCAGATGGCAGCCATCGCGAACGAGTACGGAAGCGCCGAGGGGGCGTGGCGCGCGCTGCGTGCCGGGGCCGACGCGGTCACGGTGAGCCACGATCCGACGCTCGCCGTTACCATCGCGCAGCGGGTCGTGCGCGCGGTGAAAGACGGGGATCTCGCGCTCGAGCGCCTGCAAGAGGCGTCGGGGCGGCTCAAAAGACTGCGCTCGCAGCTGCAGCCGCCGCTGCCGATATGAGCCGGGCGTTCGCTGGGGTCGACGCGCTGCTGCGTGAGGCGTGCGGCACCGCGTTCACGGCGGCCGTGGCGCGAATCGAGCATGCCGGGCGGCTGCGCTTCGAGCGCGCGTACGGCGTTACGCGAACGGACGCGCAAGCGCGGGCGGTTTTTGCCGACACGCGCTTCGACCTTGCGTCGCTGACGAAGCTTTTCACGGCGACCTTGGCGCTGCGCGCCGTCTCCGACGAGCGCATCGCTCTCGACGCAAGTCTCCAGGACCTCTTTCCCGAGTGGCGCGAAACGCCGCATGCCGCGATCACGCTGCGCATGCTGCTGGCACACGACTCCGGCATGAACTCCGGCGCGGATTACCGCCTCCTGCTCGACCACAACGTCGAAGAGTTTACGATTCGCGAGCCGCTCTCGGCGCGGCCCGGCGAGCGGGTGATCTACAGCGACCTCGGATTCATCGCTGTTGGGATGCTGCTCGAACGCCTCCACCGACGCTCGCTCGCGTCGGTCGTCGCGCACGCGTTCGCGCGGCCGAACCTGGCCTTCCGCCCGAGCGCGGGCGAGCGTGGGTCGATACCCGCGACTGAAGACGACGGCTGGCGCGGACGCGTTCAGGGCTATGTCCACGACGAGAAGGCATATCTCATGGGCGGCGTGGCCGGACACGCCGGTCTCTTTGCAAGCGCGGCGGACGTCGCGTGGCTGGCGGAAGCCTATCTCGGCCCGCTTCGTGGCCGTTCCAGCAGCCTGCTGCCGCCTTCGATGGTAGCGGAGGCAACGTGCGAGCAAGCATGGGATCCCGTGTTGCGGCGCGGCCTCGGCTGGGCTCTCAAGACGACCGACGAGAACTCCTGCGGACGGCTCTTCTCGCCGAGGAGCTTCGGCCACACGGGCTTCGTCGGCACGTGCGTGTGGGCGGACCCGCAGCGCGACCTCCAATGCGTCTTGCTGACGAACGGCGTCTACTTCGGTCGCAACGATACCCGCGATCTTCGTGCCGCCTTCTGCGAAACCGCAGCGTCGGAGCTGTCGTGATCGCCGTCGGAGTGATGAGCGGCACGTCGCTCGACGGCATCGACACGGCTCTCGTGCGGATTCACCCGCGCGGCGCGCGCTACACAATTGAAGTCATGCGATTCGCGACCCATGCCTTCGACGACGATCTCTTCACCGCGCTCGCGCGCGCGCTTCCGCCGAACCGCGGAAGCTTTGCCGAGGCCGCCGAGCTCCATCATCGCCTCGGCGAGGCCTTCGGGCGGGCGGCGTGCGCGGTTTTGAACGGGGAGCGCGCCGACTACGTGGCCTCACACGGGCAGACCGTCTTTCACGACGGCGGCCGCGGGATCACGCTGCAGCTCGGCGACGCCTTTGCAATCCGCGAAGCCGTCCGTGCGAGCGTTTGCTACGATTTTCGCAGCGCGGATTGCGCGGCGGGCGGTCATGGCGCCCCGCTCGTCCCGTATGTGGATGCGCTCCTCTTCCAGAGTGAGAACGAAGATCGCGTGGCGTTGAATGTCGGCGGCATTGCGAACATCACGGTCCTGCCGAAGGGAAGCGAGGAGATCGTTGCATTCGATACGGGCCCCGGCAACATGCTGGTCGACGCGCTCGTGCGAGCGCGCACGCATGGCACCGAGCGCTTCGACGAAGACGGCGCACTCGCAGCGCGAGGACGCGTCGACGAAGGTACGCTCGCGGCGATGCTGGCGGATCCGTACTTCGCTCTACCGCCGCCGAAGAGCACGGGGCGCGAGCGCTTCGGGGAGCACTTTCTCGCGGCGCATCGCGCGCTCGAGCACCTCTCGACGGAGGACGCGGCCGCTACCCTCACGGAGCTCACCGCGACGACCGTTGCCCACGACATAGCGGCGTACGCGCCGCCGCGCGCGCGCGTGATCGTCTCGGGCGGGGGTGCGAACAATCCAGCGTTGCTGGCGCGCCTTGCGGCGCGGCTTTCCGGCTCGCGCGTCGAACGCTCGGATGCGATGGGCATCTCGCCGGATGCAAAGGAAGCCGTCGCGTTCGCCGTGCTCGGCTACGAAACGCTACGTGGGCGTTGCGCGAACGTTCCTCGCGCGACGGGAGCGCGCACGCCGGTCGCGCTCGGCTCCATCGCTCCGTACGAGTTGAGCGCGCTGCTCGCGCGCGTCGAGGCAGAGTGCTAAGCGACGACCTTCCCGAGACGGAGGCCGTCGACGAGCGCAGTACCGATCTCGACGCTCTCTCCTCCGACGCGCTCGTCACACTCTTGATTGAAGCGCAACGCGGTGCCGTCGAGGCGGTCTTCGCGCGGCGGCACGAAATTGCAGGCGTCGTCGACGAGATCGTTCGCCGTTTGGAGGACGGCGGTCGGCTGCACTACGTCGGGGCCGGAACGAGCGGAAGGCTGGCGATGCTCGATGCTGCGGAGATGCCGCCGACGTTCGGGGTTGAGCCCGGGCTCGTCCGAGCGCACCTCGCCGGTGGAGCGAGCGCACTCGTGCGGGCGGTCGAGGGCGCGGAAGACGATGCGCGGGCAGGCGAAGAGGCTGTGCGCGACGTCGATGCGGGCGATGTGGTGATCGGGCTCTCTGCCGCCGGCGGTGCGTCCTTCGTGATCGCAGCGGTGACGGCCGCGGGTGCGCGCGGCGCATTCACGGTTGCAATCGTCAACACCGACCGGTCCGCGCTTGCTGCCGCCGCGCAGCGCGCAATCGTGCTTCACACGGGAGCCGAGCCGGTCGCCGGCTCGACGCGGATGCGTGCGGGGACGGCGCAGAAGGTCGTGCTGAACGCGATCTCCACCGCCGCGATGGTCCTGCTCGGCAGAGTGTACGGGAATCTCATGGTCGACGTCGTCGCCTCCAACCGCAAGCTCTCGGAACGCGCGCGACGGCTCGTCTGCCGTATCGCCGGCGTCGACGAGGCGCGCGCCGCGACGCTCCTCGCCGCGTGTGACGGGAGCGTCAAAGTTGCCGTCGTGATGGCGCGTCACGGCGTCGATGCCGCGACGGCGCGTCGCACGCTCGAGCGCGCACGCGGCCGGCTGCGTGAGGCGTTGTGAAGTTCGCGCTCGCGTTGATGGCCGCGCTTGCGCTCTCGGCTGGGCCGGCCGCTGCGACGCCGGGCGGCCCGATCGTCTTCGTCTCGATGGACGACCGGCCGGTGACGCTGCAGCTTCCGGTGTTGCTTGGGCGCATCGCCGGGCGCAGCGTCGTCACGCCGCCGCATGCGCTGCTCGGCCATTACTTGGAGCCAGGCTCCCCGGACGCAATCGTCGCTTGGCTGAACGCGCGCGCGCCGCGCAACGCGAGCGCGTACGTGCTCTCTACCGACATGCTCGTCTACGGAGGGCTTCTCGCATCGCGGGTTCCCGGCACGACCTACGACGACGCCTACTATCGCGTGCGCGACGTCATACGGCTGCGCGATCGTCGGCCCAAAGCGTGGTTTGCCGCCTTCGGCACCATCATGCGGCTCGCGCCGACGGGAATACCGGCAATCGGGCCCGGGCAGCCGTATTTTGCATCGGGTGCGACGTGGCAGTACTTGTGGAAGTACGCCAAGCTCCACGATCCGCTCTTGCCCGACGAGCAGGCGCGTGCCGAGCAGCTCCGCGCGCTAGCCGGCTCTGCATTCGACGAGTACGTGGCGGATCGCGCGCGCGATCTCGCCGTTGACCGATTGTGGGTGGCGAAGGCTGCTGCGCCTTCTTCGGCGCTCGATCTGCTCGTGCTCGGTCAGGACGATGCCGGACCGATCGGCATCGACGTCCCGGATCGTGTAGCGCTTGAAGGCGACATCGCCTCCGACAACGCTGCGCAGCGGGTCGCGATCGAGCCCGGCGCCGACGAGCTGGGAATGGCCCTCGTCGCGCACGCCCTGGCGCGCAGCGTCCACTGGCAGCCGCGTGTTGCGGTGCGTTACTCCACGCCCGGAGGAGCGCTCGCTCAGGACCCGCTCGAGTATGCTCCCGTTTCCGTGGCGATCGCACGGCTCATCGCGCTTTGCGGAGGCGTCGAGACCGACGAAAACCCCGAGATCGTGCTTTACGTGCGCGTTCCCGCGACCTCGGCGGTGCAGGACGATGCTTTCGTGAGCGCGATGCGTGCCGACGAAACGGCAGGGCGTTCCGTCGCACTCGCAGACATCACGTTTCTGGAGGGCGGAGGGAACCCTGGATATGCCGATCAGGGCGCCTTCGCCCGGCGCATTCTCGCCGATGGCGTCGCCAGGCGGCTCGACGCGTATGCCTCTTGGAACACCAATGCCAATACGGTAGGAACGGCGCTTGCCGAGGCGGTCGCCGCAGGCGTCGGCCGGCGCTCGGGAAGGTACGATGCCTTGGCGCACAAGGAGTTCACCTTCATGCGGTTTACCGACGATTACGCCTATCACGTCGAGGTGCGGCCTCTATTGAATGCGCAGCTCAAAGCGCAGAATATCGACCGTATGCTGCTCTTGCCGCCGAGCGCTGCAGCCGTCGCCCAAGAGAATCGGGCCTTGCTCTGGAATGACGCGCAAGGAATCTTAACGCAATTATATCCCGGATATCATATAGCGGCCATGCGCATCACGCTGCCGTGGGACCGTACCTTCGAGACGAAAATCGAGGTTGGCCTCGCTCCCGACGTCGTGGGGAGATGATTTCCGCTTCTTTCGGGGAATAGACCATAAATCTCCATGCAACTTGCAAAGCGACGCCTCTGGGCTCGCAGGCCCAACTGGACGAACGGCGTAGCGCTTGCGGCAATTCACGTCTGCGCGCTCCTGGCCGTCATTCCGGCATTCTTCTCGTGGCAGGCGGTCGCCGCCGCCGCCGTCCTCGCGTATGTGACCGGCGCGATCGGCGTGACGCTCGGCTACCATCGAACGCTCACCCATCGCAGCTTACGCTTGCGATGGCCTCTGGAACATATCGTCGCGACCGTCGGGACGCTCGCGATGCAAGGAGCGCCCATCGAGTGGGTGGCGACGCATCGCGTCCATCACGCCCACTCCGATCACGCGGGCGATCCGCATACGACGCGTCGCGGGTTCACGTGGGCGCACATCAAGTGGCTCATCGTGAAGAACCGTTACGTTCCGTCGAAAGAGGAGCGCGCGCGCCATTGTCCCGATTTGGTCGCCGATCCATACTACCGAGCGCTTTCGTACCTGTCGGTTCCGCTGCAAGTGGCCCTCGCGCTCGTGTTGCTCGCGATCGGGGGATGGTCGTGGGTATTCTGGGGCGTCTTCGTACGCCTGGTGTACACGTATCACACGACGTGGTTCGTGAACAGCGCGTCGCACTGGGCAGGCTATCGGACCTACAAGACCGATGACCGGTCGACGAACTCCTGGTGGGTCGCCTTGGTCTCGTTCGGGGAAGGCTGGCACAACAACCATCATGCGTTCCCGTTCTCCGCGCGCCATGGGCTTGCGTGGTTCGAGATCGACATGACCTGGTGGCATATCAAGGTCTTGCAGATGTTGCGGCTGGCGGATCGCGTACGCGTTCCCACCAAAGCGATGATGGAGCGCTTTGCGTTCCAGCCCGTATTCGTGCGGCGCACCGTTCGCTCGATTCGCTGAGGAACTGAAGAAGGGTCAGTCGCCCGCCGTCATTCGGGCAGCCTCAAACTCATTCGGGCTCGCAGAGCTCGATCAACACGCCGGCCGTCGATGCTGGGTGGAGGAAGGCGATGCGCTTTCCTTGAGCGCCGCGCCTCGGCGATTCGTCGATGAGGCGAATGCCGTTCGCTTTCAGTTCGGCGAGCGTGCTTTCGAGGTTCTCGACGCGGTAGGCGACGTGGTGCAGTTTTGTCGGCGCGTCGCCGCGGTAGCGCGCAATGGCCGAGTGTTCGTCGAGCGCGCGCAGTAACTCGATGACCGACTCACCGGCTTGCAAGCCCGCAGCTTCGACGCCTTGATCAGCGACGATCTCCCGGTAGAGCTGCCGAAAGCCGAGGCGCTTGGTGTAGAGTGCGATCGTTGCGTCGAGGTCGTCCGCGACGATTGCGATATGGTCGATCGGCCACGAGCCCGTCACCCGAAACCCTCGTTGGAGCGATACGTGCCGAAGACGTCACGCAGCTCGTTGCTGATCTCGCCGAGCGTCGCGCCCGCATCCACTGCCTCCACGAAGTGCGGCATGAGGTTTTCGCGTACGCCTGCGGCGCGCCGCAGCTCTTCGAGGCGTGCTCGAACCTGCGTCGCGTCGCGCGATGCCCGGAAGGCGCGCAAACGCTCGATCTGCTCTCGTTCGACGCGTTCGTCGATGCGTTGCAGGGGCGGAGGCGGCGACGACGCGTCTTCGGCAAAGAGGTTCACGCCTACGACGCGCGCGTCACCGCGCTCGATCGCCTGCTGCGCGGCGTAGGCGGAATCGGCGATGCGGCGCTGCATCCAGCCGCTCTCGATCGCGGCGACCGCGCCGCCGAGAGCGTCGACCTCAGCGACGAGGGCCCGCGCTTTCTCGATCAATGCGCTGGTGAGCGATTCGACGTAGTAGGAGCCGGCCAGCGGGTCGACGACGTCGGCGACGCCGCTCTCGTAGGCGATGATCTGCTGCGTTCTGAGCGCCACCTTCGCACTCTCCTGTGTCGGGAGCGCGAAGGCCTCGTCTTTCCCATTGGTATGCAGCGATTGCGTACCGCCAAGAACCGCGGCGAGCGCCTGGAGCGCTACCCGCACGACGTTGTTGTCGGGTTCCTGCGCCGTGAGCGTCGACCCGCCCGTCTGCGTGTGGAAGCGCAGGCGCTGCGATGCAGCGTCCGCGCAGCCGAACTCGTCGCGGACGATGTAGGCCCAAAGATACCGCGCTGCGCGGAACTTTGCGACTTCCTCGAAGAAGTCGTTGTGCGCGTTCCAGAAAAAGGAGATGCGGGGAGCGACCGATTCGAGCGCGATGCCCGCCTCGCGCGCCGCCTGCAGGTACGCCTTGCCGTTGGAGAGCGTGAAAGCGATCTCTTCGACCGCCGTCGAGCCGGCCTCGCGAATGTGATATCCCGAGATCGATATCGGGTTCCATTGCGGTACTTCGCGCGCGCAATAACTCATGGCGTCCGTCACGAGACGAAGCGACGGCACCGGAGGATAGATATACGTTCCGCGCGCGACATATTCTTTGAGGACGTCGTTCTGGATCGTTCCGCCGAGCGCGCGATAGGGGATGCCGCGGCGCCGCGCGACGGCGAGAAGCAGTGCCAGCAGAATCGTCGCCGGGGCGTTGATGGTCATCGAGATCGTGACGCGATCCAAGGGAATGCCGTCGAGCAGCGTCTCCATGTCGGCGATCGAGTCGATGGCGACGCCCACCTTTCCGACTTCTCCGCGCGCCTGCGGTGCATCGGAGTCGTAGCCAAGCTGTGTCGGAAGGTCGAAGGCAACCGAGAGCCCGGTCTGTCCGCGCTCAAGCAGGTAGCGATAGCGCGCGTTCGACTCAGCCGCAGTTGCGAAACCCGCGTACTGGCGCATCGTCCACAGGCGACCCCGGTACATCGTCGGATAGATGCCGCGCGCAAACGGAAACTCGCCGGGCTCGCCCAGGTCGCGCGGTTCGTCGACTGCATCGTAGACGGCATGCAGAGGGATGCTGGATCCGTTGCTCTCCCGCACTCGACGCGGCTCGGGCATGTCGGCCATGGCCGGTTGGTTCCGCGAGGCTGTGCGAAGGCCTCGCCGAAGACTCCTCGATGATCTCGAAGTTCGTGCCCGTCGCGCTTCTCGCGGTACTCGTCGTCGGATCTCCGGCGCTCGCGCAGCAGTATCCGCCCGCTCCGCCCGACGTCGGCGGGCAGCAGCAACCGCCGCCTGCTCCGGGGCAGCATCGAGGACCGCAGGTCGCGCCGCCGGTAACTGGTTTTCATCTTCGCGGCGTCGTCTCGTACTCGGTTCCCTACTTTCTCGTGCTCGACGCTCGCGGCAATCGGATTTCCGTGCATCTGCACGATGGGACGGTGATCCTACCGACGGGTCTGACGCTCGTTGCGGGAATGCGCGTCGCCATCGACGGCTACTGGGTGCGCAGGAACTGGACTGCGCCAGCCTTCGTCGCCGATCGCATCGTGCTGATTCGGTAGCTCACTCGATCGTCAGCAGAGGCGCGTTCGACTCGACCGTCGCGCCGGGGGCGGTATGTGCCGCCTTCACAGTTCCCGCGCGATGCGCGCGTATCTCGTTCATCATTTTCATCGCCTCGATCACTGCGACGACCTGCCCTACTGCGACGCGCTCTCCTCGCGACACGGAGATCTCGACGACGACGCCGTGCATGGGCGAGCGAATCTCGTCGCCGGTCGCAGCCTTCGCGGTGCTCGTGCTCGTATCCACACGCGGCGCCTTCGGTAGGCCCGCGGGCCGCCCGAGAGACGGAAGACGCACGCGGTAGAGCTTGTCGTCGACTTCCACGGCAATCGTGTCGTCCTCCTCGTGAACGCTCGCGGGCATCGCGAACGTGGGAGTCGCGGCCTCGCCGTGCGGCGCGGCTGCACGCTGCAAGCGAAGCGCCTGGGCGAATGCCTCGAGCGTTGCCGTGCCGTAGGTTGCGTCGCGCACGGCCTCGTGTTCGCAGAGCGCGCGCAGGATCGGTAGCGTCGTCGGGACCCCTTCGATACGATATTCGCCGATCGCGCGCCTCAGGCGCGCGATCGCTTCGCTGCGCGACGGCGCCCACACGACGAGCTTTGCGATCAGCGAATCGTACTCCGGCGTGATGCGCAAGCCGGCGAAGGCTGCGGAGTCGACGCGGACGCCGGGCCCACCGGGCTCGCGATAGGCGAGAATCGTGCCCGGAGCCGGGCGAAAGTCCTCATATGGGTCCTCGGCATTGACGCGCCCCTCGATCGCCCAGCCGAAGAAACGGACGGCATCCTGAGCGTATCCGAGCGGCTCGCCCGCGGCGACGCGAATCTGCTCGCGAACGAGATCGAGCCCGCTGATCATCTCGGTTACCGTGTGCTCGACCTGAATGCGCGTGTTCATCTCGAGAAAATAGAACGCGTCACCGTCGACGAGAAACTCAATCGTTCCGACCGAGTCATACGCGATCGCGCGGGCCGCGCGAAGCCCGGCATCGCGGATGCCGGAGCGCACGCTCTCGCAGACGTCGGCCGGCGCCTCTTCCCAGAGTTTCTGGTGGCGGCGTTGCAAGGAGCAGTCGCGCTCTCCCACGTGGAGCGTCGTGCCGTGCTTATCGGCGAGGATTTGCAGCTCTACGTGCTTGGGGTTCTCGAGGTAGCGCTCTGCATATACCGTCGGATTCTTGAAGTACGCCTGCGCCTCGCGCGTTGCAGTGGAGAACGCTGCGTCGATGTCGTCGAACGTTCGCGCGACTTTCAACCCTTTGCCGCCGCCGCCGCCCGAAGCCTTGAGTGCCAGCGGCAATCCGTAGCGCTCGGCGGCCTCTCGTGCCGCGGCAGCATCGGCGAGCGGCTCGACGCCCCCCGGCACGAAGGGAACGCCGGCGGTTTCCATCGCGCGGCGCGCGCGCAGTTTGTCGCCCATTGCGTCGATCGCATCGGGATGCGGACCGATCCACGTCAAACCCTCGGCGACGACGCGGCGCGCGAAGTGGGCATTCTCCGCGAGGAATCCGTACCCGGGATGGACGGCGTCCGCGCATGCGCGCCGCGCAACCTCGATGAGCCGCTCGACGTCGAGATAGCTCTGCTCCGGGGTGGCCGGTCCCAGCAGGTAGGATTCGTCTGCCATGCGCACGTGCATCGCGTCCCGATCGGCCTCCGAATAGACTGCGACGCAGGCGATGCCCATCTCTCGGGCCGTCCGAATGACGCGAACCGCGATCTCGCCGCGATTCGCGATCAGAACTCGTCGAAACACGGAACTCGGTGGCAGTCGAGGATGCTGTCGAGCATCGCCCGGCGCCACGCACTCTCACCGTGCCTTGACGGGGCGGACGCTCCTGCGCCTCGCTGAACATGCGTACGCTCGGCTCCGGAGCGCCCGTCCCGTCCAGGCACGATGAGCGCGCCGATGGCAACAGCGATTGCTACTGCCTCCTCCCGGCTGGGCTGCGGACCTTCGAAGACCAGCGCTTCAGGGGGCATCACTCCGGCGGGTACATCCCCATCGCATGGAATCCCGCGTCGACGAAGTGCACGTCGGCCGTGACCGCGCTGGAAAGGTCCGACGCCAAGTACACCGCGGTCTTCCCGACGTCTTCGGCGGTTACGTTACGGTGCAACGGCGCGATCTTCGGGACCACGTCGAGCATCTTGGTCGCGCCTCCGACTTGCCGCATGCTCGCGGTCTTGATCGGTCCCGCGGAGATCCCGTTCACGCGAATGCCGCGCTCGCCGAGATCGTAGGCCAGATAGCGCACCTCCGCCTCGAGTGCCGCTTTCGCGACGCCCATCAGGTTGTAGTTCGGAACGATGCTCGTTGCGCCGAGATAGGTGAGCGCCATGATGCTCGCGCCGTCAGCGAGTCGGGAGCGCAGCGCCGAAACGAGCGCGATCAACGAATATGCCGAGACGTCGAGCGCGAGCGCGTACCCCGCCCGCGAGGTATCGTACACCTTGCCGGCGAGATCTTCTTTGTTCGCATAGGCGATGCAGTGAACGAGCACGTCGATGGTACCGAGAGAGGCGGCGAGGCCTTGCAGCGATTCGTCGCTCGCGACGTCGCACGGGAAGGTCGGTGCGGCGCCGAGCTCGGATGCGAGTTTTTCGACTTCATCGCGCACGCGCTCGCCCTGATAGGTGAGTGCGAGCTGCGCTCCGTGCTCGTGCAGCGCTCGCGCGACGCCGGTCGCAATCGACCAGCGGTTGGCGACACCGGTGACGAGCGCGCGCTTTCCTTGGAGCAGGCTCACAGCGAGGCCTGCAAATACGTGAAGTGCGCCTCTTGGCAGGCGTTGATCGCCATGACGCCGGCGGGCACCGCCAACGCTGCTGGAACGAGACCGTGCAGAAGACGCCCGTAGACGTCAGCCGGCCGCAGATGCAACCCTTCTGCAATGGTATCGGCCGTACCCGAGAGCGCGTTGTTGCAGACGAAGAACGTACATCCGCGCGATGTCAGCGCTTCGATCGACGCATCGTCCTGGATCGCCATCGACCGGCGGCGGTGCAGGTACGGATTGCCGCGCCCCGCCCGAGCGCCCGCCTCGTCGAATTCGGCTCTCCACGATGACGGCAAATGCGGCAGCGCCGGGATCAACAGCTCGTTCCAGACGCGATCGCTCGCGGCGAGCGCGATCGACGCGCCGTGATAGAAAACGGCAACCGCATGGAGCGCTCCTGCGCCCTGCGCGAGCGTGATCTCGTACGCGTACATCGAAGCGACCATCTCGTTGAGGACGGTGGCTTTGGCGAGCGCCGTCGCGGCGAACGCCTGCCGATGCTGCGCCGGCTTCGCAAGGATTGCCGCAAAGCGCTCTTCGTCGAATTGAAAGTGCGGGTCGCCGGCCGCACGCGCGCGTGGTGCGGCGGCGCACCCCGCCATCACGGGGGCGAGCGCGACGCCGGCGCCGGCGGCGAGAAGTTGCTTTCTGCTGAGGGTCATGGTCACTGCTCCTAGAGAGGAATGTTTCCGTGCTTGCGCTTCGGCCGTTCCACGCGTTTGTTCTCAAGCATGCGCAATGCGCGCGCGACGAGCGGCCGCGTCCGCCGCGCCTCGATGACGTCGTCGACATAGCCTCGCTGCGCGGCAATATACGGATTTGCGAAGCGCTCCGTGTACTCGTCGATGAGTTCCCGCGTTTTCGCCTGCGAGTCCTTTGCGGCTGCGATCTCGCGCCGAAAGATGGTCTTGACCGCGCCCTCGGCGCCCATGACGGCGATCTCGGCGGTCGGCCAAGCGAGGTTCACGTCTGCCCTGATGTGCTTGCTCGCCATGACGTCGTAGGCGCCCCCGTACGCTTTGCGCGTGATGACGGTAACCTTCGGCACCGTCGCCTCGGCAAACGCGTACAAGAGCTTCGCGCCGTGAAGGATAATGCCGCCGTATTCTTGATCCGCCCCCGGCAGAAACCCCGGTACGTCCACGAACGTCAGCAGCGGAATGTTGAAGGCGTCGCAGAATCGCACGAAGCGCGCCGCTTTGATCGACGAGGCGATGTCGAGCACGCCTGCGAGCACGTCCGGCTGATTGGCTACCACGCCGACGCTGCGTCCCTCGATGCGGCCGAAGCCGCACACGATGTTCTGTGCGTAGAGCGGGGCGATTTCGAAGAAGTTACCGTCGTCGAGCACCGCCGAGATCGCACGATGGATGTCGTACGGCTTGTTCGGCGCGTCGGGAACGAGCTCGTCGAGCTCCGGCGCCTCGCGGTCCGGGTCGTCGTCGGCGGCGTAGACCGGCGGATCGTCGAGGTTGTTTTGCGGGAGAAAGGAGAGCAAGAGCCTGGCCTGGTGCATGAGATCGGCTTCATCGGCTGCGACGAGATGCGCGACGCCACTCTTCGTCGCGTGGGTCGTCGCGCCGCCGAGCTGCTCGAAGCTGACGTCCTCCCCCGTCACCGTCTTGATGACGTCCGGTCCAGTGATGAACATCTGTGAGATGGCTTCGGTCATGATGATGAAGTCGGTGATCGCCGGCGAGTAGACCGCACCCCCTGCGCAGGGCCCGGCGACGAGGCTGATCTGTGGGATCACGCCGCTCGCCTGGACGTTGCGCCAGAAGATCTCCGCGTAGCCTCCGAGCGAAACGACGCCTTCTTGAATTCGCGCGCCGCCGGAGTCGTTGATTCCGATCATCGGTGCGCCGCTGCGCACGGCCAGGTCCATGACTTTACAGATCTTCTCGGCGAACGCTTCTCCGAGCGAACCGCCGAGGACGGTGAAGTCCTGCGAGAAGAGGAAGATGCGGCGGCCCGCGATCGTCGCGTGACCGGTCACGACGCCGTCGCCGAGAAACTCCTTTTCGTCGAGACCGAACGCACTGGTGCGATGGACGACGAACCGGTCGAGCTCGGTGAACGAGCCCGGATCGACGAGCATCTCGACGCGCTCGCGTGCCGTTCTCTTACCGCGCGCGTGCTGCCGTTCTACCGCCTCGGCTCCGGCGGGCGTTTCGGCCTGCTTTCGCTTTGTCGCAAGCTCCGCATACCGCTGCGCGCGCGTCTTCATCCCAAGGAAGAAGCCTCGCCGTGCAGCCGCTCCTCCCCTGCCTACGCGTGGAAGTGAAGGAGCGGCAGCTTGCCGGAAGAACCACGAAAGGGTACTTCTTCAAAGAAAGGAGCCTTTCGTGTTTCGATGGTCGCTCGCAACCGCTGCTCTCGTCGCAATGACGACGAGCGTCGCCTTTGCTCAGGATTGGTCTGGCCCCTATATCGGGCTCCAGGTCGGCAGTACGCCGACGACCGCAAACGTTTCGATCATCGGTTCGGGCGTAAGCTTCAATCCGGCCCCATCCGGCTCGGTCGGCGGCGTCTTGGGCGGCGTCAACTGGCAGCACGGTACCACCGTCATCGGGCTGGAAGCCGAATACGCGGGCGTCTGGAACGGCTCGCCGTCATCGACGCTGACGCACGCACCCGATCCGGTGATCAATACCGTCTCCGACGGCACGAACTTGCGCGTGCGCGCGCGCTTCGGCGTCAGCGATGGATCGTGGATGTTCTTCGTTGCCGGCGGCTGGAGCCAGACCAGCACCCGGTTGCAGCTCCAGGGCCAGGCGCCGTTCGCCGGCCATTCGTCGGATCAGACGCACACGCTCGGCGGCTACAACGCGGGCGGCGGACTCGAGTACGCATTCTCGCCTCACGTCATCGCTCGCGTCGAGTACCTCTACGACCATTACGGCAACACGACGTTCGTTCCGAGCGATACGTTTTTCTCGCACCGTTCTTTCACGAACATACAGTCGAACACGTATCGGGCGGCGCTGAACTTCCGTCTCTGAAAGGCGGCAGAAACTACCAGATTCCGAGCATCGCCTTCACGTCGTCGCTCGCCATCGTGGCCGGGTCCCACGGCGGCGTGAAGGTGATCTCGGCCTTCGCCGTCTTCACGCCTTCTATCGATAGCACGTGATCCTCGACGGATTTTTTGAACATCGGACCGACGGGACACATCGGCGAGGTGAGCGTCATGACGACGGTCACGTTCTCGCCGTTCTCGCCTTCCACGACGACGTCATAGACCAAGCCGAGATCGAGGATCCCGAGGTTCAGCTCGGGGTCCTTCACGTCGACGAGCGCGTTGCGGACCTCTTGCGGTGTTGGCATGCCACCTCACTCTTGGAGCCGGAGGGTCCCGATTCCCCGTGACCTAATGTGGTGGGGCATGCGGAAGACGATTGCGATCGTACCCATGCTCCTCGCCGCGCTCGCTTGCACCGCTCCCGCGCCGGCCGACGTTTCGATCGCTGCCGGGGGCTGGGTCGGCACCTCTCCAGGCCAGAGCGGTGGAGCGATCATGCTGAGCACTGCATCGTCGATTCCGGTCGTCCCGGTCGGCCTTCAGGCGACGCTGCTCGTTCCCGTAACCGGCCAAGGGGGTTATGCCGTCACCGGTGAGATCCGGGGGCTCTCCGGTGGCGGATTCGGCGGAGCCTACGTCGGCGCGGGAGCGGGAATCGGGAATCTCTCCATCGGCCGAACGACCGGCCCCGTCGTGACGATCTTCGGCGGGAAAGGGATCGCGCCGCACGCCTCCATCGAGCTGCGGCTCTATCAAGGCTTGCAGACCGGCGGCACGACCGCAGGCTTTCTCGGCTTCCGGTTCAGCTTGTGAGCGCGCCGGAAACCCACACCCCCTCGCGCAGGGTCTGGTAGACTACAGCTATGTCAATGTGGGAACCCTTCACCGAGCGTGCGCGACGCAGTATCGTGCTCGCGCAAGAAGAGGCGCAGCGTCTCGGCAATAACTATATCGGCACGGAGCACATACTGCTCGGCATCATCTCCGAGGGAGAGAGCCTTGCCGCAAAAGTCCTCGAGTCGCTCGGCGTCAACTTGGCGAAGGTACGGCAAGAGGTCGAAGCGATCGTCGGACGCGGCGGTCAGACCGTGCAGCAAGAGATGGTCTTCACGCCGCGCGCAAAGCGCGTCATCGAGCTTGCGTTCGAAGAAGCCCGTCAGCTGAACCACAATTACATCGGAACCGAGCACTTGTTGCTCGGATTGATCCGCGAAGGCGAGGGCGTTGCCGCGCGCGTGCTCACGAATCTCGGCGTCGACCCTGCGAAGGTGCGCGTGCAGACGACGTCGCTGCTCGGCGCCGAAGGGCAACCGCCGGCTCCGAAGGGCAAGGGCAAGACGCCGACGCTCGATGCGTACGGCCGCGACCTCACGCAGCTGGCTCGCGACGGAAAGCTCGATCCGGTCATCGGCCGGAACCTCGAGATCGAGCGCGTCATTCAGATTCTCTCGCGCCGCACGAAGAACAATCCGGCATTGATCGGCGAGCCCGGGGTCGGGAAGACGGCGATCGCCGAAGGGTTGGCGCAGCGCGTCATCAAGGGCGACATTCCGGAGCCGCTGCGGGACCGCCGCGTCATCACGCTCGACCTCGCCGGCCTCGTCGCCGGGACGAAGTATCGGGGCGAGTTCGAAGAGCGCATGAAGCGCGTCATGGACGAGATCCGCAACGCTGCGGGCGAGATCATCCTTTTCATCGACGAGCTGCACACGCTCGTCGGAGCGGGCGCGGCCGAAGGCGCGATCGACGCGAGCAACATCATCAAACCGGCCCTTGCGCGCGGCGAGCTGCAGTGCATAGGCGCGACGACGCTCAACGAATTTCGCAAGCACATCGAGAAGGACGCTGCGCTCGAGCGGCGTTTCCAGCCGGTCATGGTCGGCGAGCCGACGGTCGAGGAGACGATCGAGATTCTCAAGGGTCTGCGCGACCGGTATGAAGCCCATCACAAGGTTCAAATCACCGACGAGGCGCTCGCAGCCGCCGCGCGTCTCGGCGACCGTTACATCACCGATCGCTTCCTTCCGGATAAGGCCGTCGACTTGATCGACGAAGCCAGTTCCCGCGTGCGGCTACAGGCAACGCTCCCGCCTCCGGAGATTCGCGAGATCGACGCACAGCTGCGTGCGGTCGTCGCCGAGAGAGAGACGGTCGTCAACAATCAAGAGTTCGACCGGGCGGCAGCGATTCGGGAGCGGGAAGAGAAGCTGCGGCTCGAGCGCGCTCGTTTCGACCAAGAGTGGAAGGAGAAGCGTGCCGGCGGCGATCGCGTCCTGAAAGTTACGGCCGATCACATTGCCGAGATCGTTGCGTCGTGGACGAAGATTCCGGTCAGGCGCCTCGCTCAAGCGGAGACCGAGAAGCTTCTCAACATGAAGGAAGAGCTCCATACGCGCGTCGTTGGGCAAGATGAGGCAATCGAAGTCGTCACGCGCGCGATCCGTCGCTCGCGGGCCGGCTTGAAGAATCCGAGTCGCCCGATCGGCTCGTTCATCTTCCTCGGCCCCACCGGCGTCGGCAAGACCGAGGTCGCTCGCAGCGTCGCAGCGTTTCTCTTTGACGACGAGGAGTCGATGGTAC